>Ga0209992_10000337_pt1 | contig 63447 bp, 80 predicted proteins | sample 2SBtaG_2_FD_182564 | JGI IMG/M metagenome (GOLD analysis project Ga0209992, IMG submission 182564) | Deep subsurface microbial communities from Kolumbo volcano to uncover new lineages of life (NeLLi) - 2SBTROV12_ACTIVE470 metaG (SPAdes)... | ecosystem: Environmental > Aquatic > Marine >... | reverse complement strand
TGTAGTAATTCCAAACGTCCATGATGACTATTCTACAAAAGATATACTCACAATGGAGTACATTCCAGGAATAAAGATTACAGATGTCAAATCACTAGATGAAAAGGGCATTGACAGGCAAAAACTAGTAATTGATGTCCACAAGGTTTTCTTTACAATGCTTTTGAGGCATTCAATCTTTCATGCCGATCCACATCCAGGAAACATCTCAGTCAGAGACGATGGTACTCTCATTTTGTATGACTTTGGAATGATTGGAAGACTAAATGACGAAACCAGACTGCGACTTGTAAGATTGTACCTTGCACTAGTTGAAAAAAACCCACCAAGAACCGTCAATGCAATGGATGAGCTTGGAATGCTGGCACCTGATTATAACAGACAAGTAATTGAAAAGGGAATTGAAATGTCAATCAAATCAATGTATGGTCAAAAGCCTGATGAAATGGAAGTTGAGGCATTAATGAACATGGCAAATAAAACAATGTCAAAATTCCCATTCAAACTTCCAAAGCACTTGGCATTATACTTGAGAATGTCTACCATCATAGAGGGAATATACCACACACACAAAGTTGATTTCAAGTTCATCAAAGTACTAAGAACAATTTTAGAAGAAGAGTCACTAATCAAGGATGCATACATTGAAGAAATAAAGAAATCATTTTCGCGCTTTGCAAAATCAGTGGAAGATACAATTACAATTGCACCTGAGATAAAAAAGTTCATGGATGAAAATCGCGTCTTGCAGCAACAGATGAAGCAAAAATCAAATGCAATGCTTTCAGGCAGTATAGTATCATCTGCAGTCTTTATTGGCTCTGCATTTTTGTTTCAGACAAATGAGACACTTGGCATAGCAGGAATGATCGCATCAGTTGTAATTTTTGGTGTTTTTGCCTTGTTTAGGAAGAGATAACATAGTCCAGTCTTTGATTCTAGCCTTTTGTAGTGATCGCCAGCTTTAAACAATTTCTAGTGGTAACAAAGTATCGTTGAAATGTCTGAAACTAAGGTAAAAAAATCAAAAATTATCAAAAAGGAAATTGAAGAGGATATCAACGACGAAGAACTAACACGATTAGACAGATTGAAAACTGGTAGAAGAAATTTTTCTTAGAATCCCTCTGGTGGTTTTTGGACAAACACATTACAAACTAATGCGTCAGTCTTTTCATCTCTATACTGAACATTGCAAGAAACAAACTTTCCCTTTAGTGCACGCTCTAACTCTTCTTGTGTGGTTTCCCGATATTCTGGATTCTCAGGATTGTCAATTTTTCCAATGATTATTTTCTCAATTCTGCTATACTGTTCCTGATTATCCTTCCTGTAGTGGGTAACATCTAGCTCAAATGCATTTCCAGCCACACATCTTACAACTGGGCCACCTATTCCGTCTCCCATCTTAGTTCATCACCTCGAGATTTGGTGTATAGTATATAAAAAAATGATCTATAGATCATTTTTTGACTATAGATGACTATATTTCATTTAGGATCACGTTATCTGAATATTTGCAAAGGTGTAGTATGTCAAGAATTCTGATCCTAATTCGGTTTTCATGTTAATTACCCTTTTTGATTGGGCTTCTTGACAATTTTCTTATTCTTCAGGCAACACTGATGAATGATGGGAGATAATTTTCCACAAGTCTCCATTTCTGCCATAAACAAATGAAAATCTTGCTTCAACTGTTTTGTCTGGTAAGACAAAATTGTACAGACCAGAATTTACTGCAACTGTATCCCAAACATATTGGTGCTCTGATACGATTTCAACTGAAACTGGATTCTTGAGGAGATTTACAAAATATTCAGAAATTGCATCATGCCCAACTCTCTCTTTTGCTGAAAACGTGCCCAGTAAAAGTGCCCTTTTATCATAAAGAAGTGTTACCTGGCTTGGATCTCCTTGTTTTATAGTCTCAGCCCATTTTTTTATCAATTCAGATGCAATTGAATCAGACATTGATAATGCAAGATCTATTGGGTAATTATTTATTTTGTTGTGTATGAAAGATCATCTTCTTTCTGCTATTCTACGTTCCATACGCAGTTTGCCTTGCTCAAATCGCTTTTTGTCTTCTTTTGTCTTCACCACAAGTTTTGGGATCTTTACCGGTTTGCCCTTTTTATCTAGAGCAACAAATGTTACAAAGGCAGTACCAGTTAAAACACGTGTTCCTTTTTGAATGTCTTCAGCCTCTACTTTGACCTCAATTTCAATTGATGAGTTTTGGACATAGTTGATTCTTGCATTAAGAAATAGTACATTTCCAACCAAAACTGGCTTTAAAAAACTGATTTTATCCATTGAGACAGTTACTGCATTGGTCTGAGAATGCCTTTGTGCAACTATTCCTGCAACCATGTCTATGTGGCGCAAAATTACACCTCCAAATACGTTTCCTGCCGGATTTGCATCAGACGGAAACATCCGCATTATTACTTCAGCTTTAGAGTCATCTGGTGTTTTAGTAGTCATTCCTGCAAAAACAAAATAACCTCTATACTATTAATATTAAGAATACGTGTATTATGCATGGATGATCCTACTGGTGGAATGTGGATTTATTTTATCTTCTTTCTCATACCACTTGCAAGAATTCTTCCCAGAATGATAAGAAAATTCAAGAATAAAGGTACTGAGCAAAAACCAGAACAATTTGAAGGAAAATCAATGTGGAGACTAGGATCACCAAAGAAAGAGCGTGAACCATTCTTTGAAGAAAGACCACCAAAGAAAGAGCGTGAACCATTCTTTGAAGAAAGACCACCAAAGAAAGATGAAGGTTGGTTAAACAAAGACGACTTTAAAAAATAAGATATATCTTCTATATTGGATTGGGTAAAGCCTTTATTTTGTGAAATTTATAATATTTTCATGGAAATAAAAAAAATCCTTGTTGCACTTGACGGTTCCAAAAACTCACAGAGAGCATTGGAAATGGCAATTGTTCTTGCAAAAAGACCAAAGGATAAGACTTTTTCTACAAAGGCAAAGAAACAGATTCTCTCACCTAGAACAATATTAGGAGTCTATGTAAAACCATGGTTACAGGAATTTGATGAAAAAGAAGATCGACTCTTAGAAACCGCATTTGATTTTGCCAAAACCAAATGTGAAAAAAATGGAATAGAGTTTACTTCAGAGATTAGAATTGGAGATGCAAAATCAGAAATTGCAAAATTTGCAAATAAGCCTAGTCATAAAATAGACATGGTTGTATTAGGCTCTAGAGGAAAAGGCTCAATTGCCGAGAAATTTATGGGCAGTGTCTCAAATTATGTCTTACACAAAAGTAAGATTCCAGTTTTGGTTGTAAAATAACCATAGATTTTTAAAAACTATCAAACTTTGAATGATTTCATGGTAGACAAGATTTGGCTTGGTGGAATTTTTCTCAAAAATGAAGGTGGGTACGAAATTGTACTCAAATCTCTTGGACATTACAAAAAACGGCTACAAACCATAGGTAATAGCCCAGAACTAAAAGAGGCAGCTGCAATGTTTGCACCAGTACTTCAGCAGCAAGCAGTAAAAACAATTCCAAAAATTGATGAAACTATTTCAAAAATTCAAGATGTACTATCAGATACAAAACCAATTGACTCTCTCAGAGATGATGTACAATTTTTACAAAGAGCATTAGAATGCTATCAATCTGACATTGATAAAGCAGAAAATACTGGACATGAGTACTTTCTAAAACTGCTAGGTGATCTTCCTACAGCAACAAAGGACTCAGCAACTCTTGTAAACGCACTAAACAGAATAAAGCAGTTTTCAATATGATTTGGAATTTTGCTTTCTTTTTCTCCGAATTCTAAAATAATAACCAAGTACAACAGTAATTCCGATACCAAGAATTACACCCATCGTTATCGGACTAAATGAATAGTCATTTAGTATACAGTCTTGAATTTGTGCATTGATCTTGTAATAATCTTCCAATATGCTGTCTTCACGTAAAGGAAGATCTTGTTCTCGAAGTTCTCTGAGCCTTTCCAGTATATTTTGTTGTATTGATTCAAGATTTCCCCTGTCATCTGGACTACACTCGTACACAGTATCGTATAGATTTGTTACAGAATAACCATTACTAATAACGTAAAAGGAAACTCTTAGATTTCACAAAAACTATACCGGATCTATTGATTGAAAAGCCATTTGATGCAAGTAAACTGTACAACCAAATAGTTCACTTCTATATTGACAAAAAGGGTCTAACTAAAGAGCAAGCAAATGATATTGCAGAACGCGTTGTAAAGCGAGAAAGAAAAAGACGCATTTGCCAAAACACATCATGTGGTCATTTTGATTCTAAACATATTAGAAATGCAGAACAATGTCTTGTACCTGAATGTGATTGTAAAAAATTCATCAAGATCTAGTTTGAATAAGGTAGATATATTCTACGAGTAATAATTAGTATATGAGAAAGTTATTAGGTCAACTAGCAAAACCAAAGTCTCTAAAAGTTCCTACACATAAGGTTATGATTTGCACAGATTGTGGCGAAATAATCAGAAGGTGTAACTGTGCACAAAAAGAAATGTGTAGTCGTGAATAACAAATTTTTTTTCGTATTATTAGTCCAGAGCAAACATTCAGAATGCTTTTAAACTATAATTTTCCAAAAATTTTGGATTAGGAGAAAGTTAAATCGAATATATTTTGGTTAACTTATCTCTCTCTCCACTCTTTATATCTACTCAATACTCGTTAAATTATGGTACTTTGTTGCATCTGCAAAAAAGAGGAAGGAAAATTAAAGATTAAAGATGGTAATCCACAGTACAAAGGAAAACCAATCTGTAAGGAGTGCCAAGATACAAGAAAGTTGTTACTAAGTACAAAGTAACAAAGTACTATATTTCACAGAGACTAATGAAGATATGAAAGTTAATCTTGTTATTTTATTGGCTTGTACCGTATCTGTTTTTCTTCCAAATGCTTTTGCAGAAATTAAAGTTGAAACAGTAGTTGATGGTCTAAACATACCCTGGGAGTTAGTTTTTGCACCAGATGATTCAATCTACTTTACTGAAAGAGATGGAAAATTGTGGCATATTGAAGATGATGGAACATTAAAATTAATTGCAGAGTTTCCTGCAAGCAACACCTACGAAGGTGGATTACTAGGCCTTGCCTTAGATCCTGACTTTGAAAAAAATAATTTTTTGTATCTATATCAGACATATGTAGAGTTCCCATCACACCAAAACAAAGTTGTAAGATTTACAATTAGTAATGATCATCTAAAAGATGAGGTTATTCTAATCGACAATATTCCTGGTGCACTATGGCATGATGGAGGTAGAATACACTTTGGACCAGATGGAATGTTGTATATATCAACAGGTGATGCAATAAATCCAAGTTTATCTCAGGACATTAAATCTCTAGCAGGAAAAATTCTAAGGATAAATAATGATGGAACAATTCCTGATGACAACCCATTTGAAAATTCATCAGTGTTTTCTTATGGTCATAGAAATCCACAAGGATTTGATTGGAATTCAGAAAACATGATGGTTGCGTCAGAGCATGGACCATCTGGTGAGAAGGGTAGGGCACATGATGAAATTAACATAATTAAGCCAGGACAAAACTATGGATGGCCTGAAATAGTTGGTGATTCAGAAGATTTACGATACGTGAATCCAGCCTTACATAGTGGTGATGTAACTTGGGCTCCAAGTGGTGTGATGTATTATGATTCTGAAAAAATTCCAGAGTGGAAGGACAAGTTTTTTGTTGCAACACTTAGAGGTGCACATGTTATGATGTTGAATATTGAAGACGAGAAAATAGTCTCTGCGGAAAAAATTTTTGAAGATGAACATGGAAGAATTAGGCAACTTGTTCAGAGTCCAGATGGTGATATTTTCATGTTAACAAGCAATGGAGAAAATGATAAAATCTTACAAATCACAGATCTACAAACTACTCCTCTAATGATCGAAAACAAGCAAACTGAAACATCATCTACTGATTTGTGGATTTATGCACTAAGTCTTGGAATAATTATTTCGGGAGGAATTATTGTATATAAAAAATTAAGAAAATAAATTCAGCAAAGTTGTTACTATCAACAAAGTAGATTTAATTTTCTAGAACTATCTTATCATTATGAATTGACAAAATAGAACCACCGACTTGTTTAATCTTAGTTTTCAACTCTTTATCTACAGTTGCTATAATACCTCCATTCTCCTTAACAAAATTCAATATACCATCATCAGCGTTTTTTCCAGAAATTGAGTTTGTTTTAAAAGATTTTATTGCTTCTAGTGTTTGATGTGCGATCTTTCCCTTTGATTCATCATTACAGAGATGTTTCAATTCTTCAATTACTATCTCAGGAACTATGAATTCTAGATGACCAATTTCAACATCTAGATTATTCATATTCTTAATTCTATTAGAAGTTAAAAGCATCAAAAAGCTTGTATCACTAATTACTTCAACCAACTATTCCGGCACCAATTAATCGCCATCTATCAGATATTCTTCTGCTTAAAGCAATATTGCTTTTTTCAAAAAGACATACTGGTCTTCTAAATGATAGTTCAATGTTATCAGATTTGACATTTGTAACTTTACCAAGAATTGGTGCAGTTCCAATATTTACCCGAAGATTTTCACCTGTTTTAATAGGAGTAATTTTTTCTTCATTAGCTGAACCAACTGCTGAATCAAACAAACTAACTTCTACTTTTGCGTTGTTTGAATTATCAGGTAATGAATCTGGTTTACCCACAATGGAGCCAAGTAATGAATCACCTCTAGTTAATGTAGGATCTAACTTTGTTCCTATTGCAACTAATCCACCTGGCTTTACTGAATCCACTGTGCCAGCACCGGTACCTAACGAGGTAATTTCTGTAAAAATAGGTTCATAGCTTTGTTTCTTTTCATTATTTAATCCAGGTTTAATTTCTATTTCGTCCCCAATTTTGAATATTCCTTGCGTTAAACTTCCACCAATAACTCCACCCTTTATCTCATCAATTGTACTTCCAGGCTTGTTGATATCAAATGAACGCAAAACATGCATTACTGAATCTTTTGATTCATCTCTTTCAGGAGTTTTAATATCATTTTCTATGGTTGAAATTAATGCATCAAGGTTTAGTCCTGATTGTGCTGATACAGGTATGATTGGAGATTTTGATGCGTTTGTTCCCTTAACAAATTTTGTTATATCAGAATAATTAGATAATGCATCTTGGTAGCTAATTAAATCAACTTTGTTTTGAACAACTACTATCTGCGTAATACCAAGTGTTTGAAGAGCCAAAAGATGTTCTCTGCTTTGTGGTTGGGGAACTTTCTGATTAGCTGCAACCAACAATATTGCTCCATCCATCAATGCAGAGCCTGATAACATGTTTGCCATAAGACTCTCATGACCTGGGCTATCAACAAAACTAACAACTCTACTTAGTTCGGTTTTGGCTTTACAATTAGGACATTCTGTAGAAGCAGAATAATTTGATGGGGGTTCACAATTAGGGCATTTGTAAAATGCGGCATCAGAGTATCCGACCCTTATTGTAATTCCTCGTTTAAGCTCTTGACTATGAACACTGGTCCATTTTCCAGTTAATGCTTGTATGAGAGTTGTTTTTCCATGATCTACGTGCCCTGCAGTTCCAATATTTACACATGGTTGATGACCATACTTTTTCACATACCAATCTGGAAGAGAATCTTTCCAATGCATGAATAAAACTTAGAAATCTACTATGTTAAGGTATGCCTTTAATTTAGAATTTTAATTATTTGCTTTCTTTCTTTGGTGCTTCTTTCTTTGGTGCTTCTTTCTTTGCTTCCTCTTTCTTTGGTGCTTCTTTCTTTGCTTCCTCTTTCTTTGGTGCTTCTTTCTTTGCTTCCTCTTTCTTTGGTGCTTCTTCTGGTGTCTCTACTTTAGGCTCTTCTGCATTTAATTCACCGTCAAACTTGCAATTTAGTTGATAAATCTCATCAGAAATTGTATTGCCTCTGACAAGTTTTCTCTTTCTTAATCCTTTTTCAGTATCCTTCAGACCAACACCTTTTGTTAATAATACATATTTTCTTGCTAAACCATGTACATCTGACCTCATTGGAACTCCTGATTTGTCACTTCCACCTGTAATTGTTATTTTTCCTGAAAGTCCAACAATAGATGCATCAGTTTCAGCTGGAATTTCTAAACCAAGTAAAGGATTTGCATCAGTTTCCTTTACTTCTTTGGAAATAGATTTACCATTTTTATCCGATATAGTTAATTTGTAATTAGCCAAGCGATCTAAAAAAAATTTAAACTACTAATTAACCTTTGGACAAAAAATTTTGGTAAAAAATCTTTAATCTTATTTTAATTTTAATTTTTTATGAGTGATAAGACTGAGTGTCCAAAATGCAAGGAGATAATGTTAGATGTTCAGGCCTGCCATTTAATTTGCCCAAGATGTGGTTCACATCTAGATTGTTCAGATAAGGGAAACTTTTGGTAATTAAAATCCTGGTCTATCTGGAATATAATCAGCTGACATATTGATTGCTTTGTCTTTCATTATCTCAATGTAATCATCATAATTAGATTCAAAATTACAGTGAGGACATTTAATTTTGGTGCAATCATCGTCTAAAATTGCTACTAGATCACATTCAGGACACTTTGCATCCATAGTACTAATTCTTAGTTAACGTATATAATCCTGATCAGGAAAATTGAGACGCGCGGAGTTAGTCTAGCTCGGTTATGACGTCAGCTTCCCAAGCTGAAGGTCGCGTGTTCAAATCCCGCACTCCGCATTTTTTGATATTATGATCAGTTTTCGATCTTATCAATTATTTCATTAATTTTTGAAACAATTTCAACATATGTTGGTGAAGTGATCTCTCCTTTTTCGTTTGTTGTCAAATCTAGCTTTTTTACCATAAAATTTTCTAATTTTGAACTATATTTCAATCTATAAATCTACGAATGCCTGAATTAGCTTCTTACCATCTTCACTCATCTCAGGATGAAACTGTGTTCCATAAATTGGTAAAATATGATGTTTAATTATTTCATGTTGACATGAATTAGAACTTGCAAAGCTTTGTAATTGTGACCCTAACTTTGCAATCTCATAACTGTGGCTTTGATACACTTGAATTTCTTTCTCAGAAAGTGAGTTCTGCTTTGTGATATCTACTGTGTGTAGTCCTTTGACTACTCCATCTAATTTACGAATAGTGCCACCAAGCGTTAAGGCAAGAATTTCTGCTCCATAGCATATTCCAAGTAATGATTTCTTTTCAGATACTGCATGGTTAATGATTTCTGAGTTACTTGCGTTCATTTTTTGGTCGTTTTCTCGTCTACCAGATAAAATAAAAGAATCAAATCTATTCAAATCTGTCTGAGCGATTTGGTGAAAAGGAATTATCGTATATTTTGTATTATTACTAGAAAGAATGCTTGAAACTTTTGTAATAAATACAGAGCCATTATCTATAACTAGTAACATAAAATATCATACAAATCTTCTAATAAATTTCATTATTGATAGTTAGATTGTTAATTATTTACCAATCTGAATTGAAATATAATGCATCTCAGGGATTGAATCTACTATCGTAATTGTACCTAGATTAATTGTAGAGCCTTCTTCCCACATGAGTATTCTCTTGTTAGTGTTTGAAGATTCTTCAAGGAATTCATTCACAAGAGCTTCAGTAGCTTCAAAGTCTGAATCTGTATAATATACAATCTGACCTTCCTCAAATGATAATGGTATCTGCATTGTTGTTGGTGTAATTAATGCAAAGCCCTTTTCTTCAAATATTACCAATACTTTCTCAATTCTTTCATCTCTGTCAAGTTGGATGACACCATCAGCACCAGCTAGTGCAGGTACCACGCCAGAAAGTTTTTGCAAGTATGCTTCAAATGCTTGTTCTTGAGTTTCACCCAATCCAACATAATATTCTCCTGTAAATGCTGCACCAACTGCTGCAATAGTTCCTAATTGTGCAACAGCACCACCTGCTCCTGCAGTATAAACTGGAATAAAGTAAGTATCATGTTCACCTACTTGATACAGTATGTTATCCCCAATTCTTGGATTTCGTAAAAGTGTCTTTAGTTGTGCAAAGTCAGGGTCTTTGTCTAGTGCTTCACGAACAGAACTTGGTCCAAGAAGTTTAGTTTCAGAATCCAATGGAACTTCATAGAATGTCATTTGGCCTAAGTTTGCAAGATCATTCTGAACTACCATGTATCCTGCCAAGTTACGACCTTGTGAACCTCGTAATTCCAGTGATAAGAGACCTACAAATTCTGGTTCTTCAAATCCTGGTGGCTTGGCTTCAATATAGTATGTATCCAAACCTCTTGGAATTTCATAGAATTCGTTTGCTTGAATGAATGTTTCCACATCTGTAACGTGATAGATGTTATACATCTCAGTCTTCCACTTGAATAGTTCTTCTGGATATCTTATCTGTTCTGATAACCATGCAGGAGTTTCAATAATGTCATCTTGATATTGTGACATCATCATGTTTGAAAAAAAGTCATCGCCAGATTTGATTAAACTAATATCACCATTGTAGGTATCAATCAATCCATATCCAGCTAATCTTAGATACGGATTTCCTGCCGAATATGGAATATCACTTGTATCAAATCCAACAATCAGTGGTACTAACCAGTAAGTACTTGTTCCATCAGTTACAGGATAGGAATCTAATTCTTTTCCAAATAGATTATACAAAAAGTATGGATACAGTGTCTGCATTCTTTCATTTACATCCTTGTATCTCATTATGTGTACAGACTCACCCGGATATGAAAGCAAAAAGTTTGGTTCAAAAATCCAACTTAATGGTGGAGGTACATCTACACCTCCAGCACCTTCATACTTTGCATTGTTTAGTTCGGCACTTGTTGTACGGTTAACTGGATATCCAGACCACGTTTCATCAAGTAATCCTCCTTCACCATAATAGATTGCTCGTTGTTCAAATAATTCAGCACTATCTACAATCTGACCACTTGTTGCTTCTAAAGTTAGAAAGCCATCAGGCACATGAGTATAAACAAGATGCTCGTTATACCATTGGTTTTCAAGGCTGACTGAAGATGGTAGTATTGGTTTCATAGATGCAGTCCAGTATAGTTTATCATCAAACCTAAGAATATCATTATCTTCAAAATCAACGTACGGTATTAGACCAATTTCTGGTTTTAATTTTGCAAAGGCTGCATTCCAATCCCAGACTCTAATTTTACTTAATACATCGTCATTATCTTCTACATAACTTGCAATATTATTTGGATTCACAGAAGGAATGTTTACTTCGTGCGTATTCTCAGTAACATATTGTAATTCACCAAGATATCTATTCACACCTATTTGCTGTGCTGTGTATGGTCCAAGATATTCAATCTTTTTTGCATCTGCTACACTATTATTAACACTTATAGCTATTCCAACTACTAATGCAATTGCGATAATTGTTATTACACGAATATAGACATCTCTCTTGAACATATGTGTTAGAACTTTGGCACGCATTCTATCAAAAATTGAAAATGCAATTAATGCAAACCCAACAACAAAAGTTCCACCTATAGCATACCTGGTATTATAATCAATTGTATCAGTAAAGAACATGTTAAATGCAGCCCAAACAATTCCAATTCCAATTATTGCTTCAATTGTTGAAAGATAATTCAGATATCTTGGCTTTCCATCAGTAGAATCATGGATGTATGATGTTGCAACTCCGATGATGGAATGGAGTCCTACGTATAGAAGCAAACGCAATCCAATTGCACCTAAAATTGGTGGAATAATCAACAACAAACCTGGTATCATTGGTGTTACGTTATCCATTGCAAATGATGGATCATATGATGGTGTAACAAATGGCAGAGAGAATATTGTGGTTATACTTTCTAATCCAAGATCGTTACCATCAAGCAAATACACTATTCCAAAACCGAACATTAAATTTGCAAAAAATGCACCAAATAACAAGAGTTTTGTTATTTGCCAAATTGCAAAATGAGCTCCAGATAATTTGAAATCTCTGTAATTTGGGATTAATTCGCTACTTTCAACATTTGGAGTTCTATTAAGTAAATTAATTGCAACTTTGATAAAAAACCAAGTTAATGATGAACGCCTTGCTACGTTCACGCGAATTAATGCTATTCCTGCTAATACCAAGCCTGCAATCAATGAGAACATTAGTGGTTTCGTGAAAGTATCAGCAAATTCAGTAACATTCATGGAGAAAATTACAGCAGAGTTTCCTGCCAATGCAAAAATTACAACTCCAACTAAAGCAACTATTCCTAATCGAATTATTTTGCCAGCATCTGGTGGTGGTGCGTCACCATCTTGCTTTTCTGCACTATACATAACTCATCTCGATCTCTTTTTCATCAATTAATATCTTATGAGTAAAAACGTGATTTTTTTGGGAAAAACTACGTTAAAGAGGCAACTCCCTTGCAGATCATATAGATCGCAGCGAATCTTGGTACTGTTGTAATTTCATTACTATATGGCCCAAAATTTTTATTTTTTAGAGTAAATGAAATAGGGCAGTTTGCACGAAGAGTAATTTCTTCATCATTAAAAAGACATGCATCAACATATGGATCAAATTTCTCCAAGTCATCAACCAAAATCTTAGTTAAACCACTTTTACTATTAATCGAGCCAGCGAGTCGAAATATTCTATGTATGTCAACTGTAACATTTGGATCTATCTTTACTCCAATTTGCTCTTTCATCTCCTCAAGGTTTTTTTGAAAATTTGTATAACCACTAGAAATTATTTGTTTTACCGATTCAGATTTTTTAGATTTTGTTGTATACATCTGTTTTGCTGCCCGTCCCCTCCAACCAAGGTCATCATAATTTGGGAATGATGATTTTTCTGGATTAAATTTTTTGAAGCCTAAAGTTTCAGGTATTATTCCCCGAAACATAATATAATCAGTAAGTTCAGCTCTTTCCTTGGAACCCAAGTCTTGATAAGATGTACTTTTAACATGTAAATGAAATCCTTCGTTTCCAGAAAAGAATGTCTTTACATCATTTTTGTCAATAGAAAAATCATTAGTTAGAATTTCATCAAGTTTTCTTACTTCTTCTTTTACAGCTTTTATACATGATTTGCATGTTAAGGAAATAATTGAAATCTTGCTTGATTCACACTTTGGACAGTTTGTTTTTAATGGTGAAATTTCAGAACAGTCACTACATTTAATGCAACAATGCTCATTTCTTACATCCAAATGTAGATCTTTTGCATCAATATCAAATATTAAATCAGCATTCTGCCAGTCTTTTTCAGACATTGGAAGGTTTGGAAATGAATAGCGTGCATTTGAACAATAAAGATCTGAAGGTGTATTTTGCATTAATAAAAGATGAAGATCTTTGTCTGTTTTTAATGAAATATGTCGTTTCATTCCAGAATTAAATTTTTGAAATCCAAATTCTCGTTGATTAGGATTTTCTGGTACGTGAAGTAGATCAAAATGTTCAAAGTAAAATTGTTTAAACGATTCTTCTAAAAATTCGATATCTTTTTCTTGCATTTACAATCGTTTTCTTCCAAATTGGGTTGGATTAATAATATTATCACACTCTTCAGTAGCAAAACAAAGATCCTGGCTTTTTACTTTTTCACATGATGGACATGCATACTTTGTCAAGCCGGAATTACCTGCAAGATGATTTAGTTGGTATAATGTTACTTTTTCATTATAATCTGGTGCATTTTTGAATAAAGGTGCAATTTGTTCAACAGTTTGACCTTTTCGAAGTAAATAAGTTCCCAATAGAAATCGTCCAGAATGTGGTAAGTTTTCTCCTTTTTCAAGAACTTCTATTGCATGCTTGATGCACGGAGGATACTCAGTTGATTCTATTGTTTTTACTTCAAATTTTCTTGCAAGCGACTTTAATTTCTCAACATAATCTTCAAATCCCTCTAGCATTGGTGGGATTGATGATGAATTAATTTTCGAAGTTATGTGTCGATCAAGTTCCTTTCTAACCAACCGCACTGTTTCATGAGATGTTAAGAAGACTTTTCCATCAGAAACTTTTCTGTTGATAATTTTCCATTCTCTTTCGTGAAAATTTATTGAGTGTTTTAAATAATCAGATATAGGGATAGAAAAATCGTCACTACTTTTGTTTATGTTTAAAGAAAAAAGATCTTGCATTATTTTTAACGCAAGTTGTTCTTTTGTTTGATCTGTATGATCCATAAGATCTTTTTCTAGAAAGTGTTCAGCTCTTCGTGCCTCAGCTAGTGAAAAACGTCGTATCAATGTATTCATTCCTGTTAACTTTAGTAAAATTACAGCAATCAGAAAAGAAAAAACCTCCATTGGTAGATTTGTCGAGTTGGACGTTTCAGATTTGTATATTTTTCCGTCAGCTGCAATGCAAATCCTATCAAATGCATTGTCAACTACCTTTTTAAGATCAGAATCTGTTCCAAATTGTTCTAATGTAAATCCTTTATCTTGAAGATATTGACCAGCTTCTGTAAGAAATGGATATTTTATAATTTCGTCTACACCTAGATTTACCATGCTTTAATTCTCCAACTTAGTTTAAAAATTTCAATATGTAAATAGTGCTGTTGAGTGATCGCTGATTTAAATTAAGATGATTTTTTTCTAAATGTATGCAAATTGGCGCTCATGTATCAATTTCAGGTTCTATTTCTAATGCAGTAGACAATGCTATTCAAAGAAAATGTAATGCCTTTCAGATTTTTACAAGAAGCCCAAGAAGTTGGTTTGCTAAAGATATAGAACAATCTGAAGCCAACGAGTTCAAAGATAAACTGGCTTCATCTAGTATTGATAAATTTGCAACAACTGCACATATGCCGTATCTACCAAATCTGTCTTCACCTGACGATGATGGTTACAATAAGTCAATTAAAACAATGATTAAAGAAGTTGAACGTTGTGCCATACTTGGCATACCATATCTTGTTACTCATTTAGGAAGTCATAGAGGAACTGGAGATGAAAAAGGAATTAAAAGATTAGTTGGTGCTTTGAATAAGGTTGCTGAGACTAAAGCAGATGTTACAATTCTTTTAGAAAATACAGCTGGGCAAAAAAATTCGGTTGGTTCAGACTTTATGCAATGGTCAGAGATCTTCTCAAAGTGTAAACAAAAAAATAGATTTGGTGTTTGCTTTGATACTTGTCATGCATTTGCTGCTGGTTATGATCTTCGTAAAAAAGAGAATGTACAAGAAACATTGAAGAAATTTGATGATTTGATAGGTTTTGAGAATTTGAAAATATTGCATCTTAATGACTCAAAAGGCATGTTAAATGAAAATCGTGACCGTCATGAACACATAGGTCTAGGGGAAATTGGTGAGGAAGGGATGAGTGAAATTATTAGAATTATGAATAAAAAGAAAATACCTATGGTATTGGAAACGCCAATAGATGATAGACGTGACGATTTTGGTAATATTGAGAAAGTAAAATCTCTTGCAGAGTAATTACGCATTTATTCTATGATATCTTTTGACTAGTATGAATTACGAAGCTGTGATGAAGTTAGCATTAGAAAGAGGATTCTATTTTCCTAGTTGTGAAGTGTATGGAGACGCACATGCAGGATTTTGGGAATATGGTCCCACAGGAGTAAGTATCAAGAATAAATTTTTGGAATTATGGAGACGACAGTTGGTCAGAAGAGATAGAATGTTGGAAATTGATGGTTCTCAGATTATGTCAAAATCTGTTTTTGAAGCATCTGGTCATCTAGGAAATTTTGCCGATCCAATCGTAAAATGTAAAAAATGTAAAGCAACATTTAGAGCAGATAAATTAATTGCGGATACATCTGGGATTGAAATTCCTGAAAGTGCTGACCTAAAAGAATTTGATCAAGTAATTCGAGAAAAAGCAATCTCCTGTTCAAAATGCAACGGTGAACTAGATGAGGTCAAAAAATTTAACATGATGTTTAAAGTTGGAATTGGACCAGAAGAAGAAGAAGCATATCTCCGTCCTGAAACGTGTCAATCAATCTTTGTAGATTTCCCAAGATTATTCAAAACAATGAGGGGTAAATTGCCAATAGGAATAGCGCAAGTTGGTAAAAGTTTTAGAAATGAAATTGCTCCTAGACAAAGTTTACTGAGACTACGTGAGTTCTATCAAGCGGAAATTGAGGTATTTTGTAATCCAACTAAACTAGATGATTTAGAAAAATTTTCAGAGGTAGAAAATACAACACTTAGAATTCAACTTGACGAAGAAGTTAAAAAAATTACTTGTAAAGAAGCTATCGAGTCTGGAATAATTCCTAACAAGTTCGTAGCTTACTATCTAGCAGTATTAAGTGAATTTTATGAAAAAACAGGTATCAATATGGAACAAAGTAGATTCAGAAAACTTGGTGAAAAAGAGAAAGCATTCTATGCAGAAATTGCATTTGATTTTGAAGTTAAAACAACAATTGGTTGGTTAGAATTGGTTGCATGTAACTATAGATCTGACTATGACCTATCAAGCCATGCAAACAAAAGTAAAGAAAAGTTTCAAGTGATGGATAATGATGAGAAAGTTCTACCACATGTATTTGAAATTTCAATGGGAATTGATCGTAGTTTGTATTGTATTTTAGAACATAGTTATAGAGATGATAAAGAAAATGAAAGGGTTGTTTTATCAATAAAACCATATCTTGCACCAGTACATGTAGGAGTTTTATCATTAGTGAAAAAAGATGGTTTGGCTGAAAAAACGGATGAAATTTATCTGCAGATTAAAACAAAATTTGATTCATTTCTGGATCATTCAGGTGCAATTGGTAGAAGATATAGAAGATTGGATGAGATTGGGGCACCATTTGCTATAACAATTGATCATCAAACTAAAGAAGATAACACGGTTACTATAAGATCAAGAGATTCTATGAATCAGGATAGAGTAAAAATTACAGAATTAGAGGCAATACTATCAAAGGAAACTGGATATCCATAAACTACATTAGAAAATAAAATTAAAAACGGGGAATTTGAACTATTTACTCAAATGTAGAAGTTGATGTTGTAGTTGTTTGAGATGGTAGTTCAGATAATGTTGGAACTGATGGGAACTTGTCTCCTATTTGCTGTTCTGCAACGGCAGATGCTTCTTGCAAAATCTTATCTGTTTCTTCATTTGAAGCATCAGATTCCATATTGAAAGAATCGTCAGAGATTGAGTCGACCATTAGTCCATTTAGTGTTTGAGCCATTGCGTTCATTTCTGAATCAGCTTCTGGCATGAATTTACCTAATGATGATTGTAGGCTCTTCATGGTATTCATAGCTGGTCCAATTGCAACCATTGCATCACCTAGGTCATGTATTGTTGCTAACCTTAATTGAACTTGCTCAAGTGACATTCTAGCACCACCAAGCATTTTTTTGACTTTTCGAACTTCTGCTAATTCGTTTGATAATACTTTACTAGCAGCAGTATCGTGTTGCTGTACTGAAGTTACTACACGCTTGAATAATTGTTGATCACGTTGTTCTAACTTACCCAACATTGAGTCCATTTTTGTTGTTTGGACCTGAATCTTATTCACAGCGTTTTGAATTCGTGGTTTAAGCGCACCTTGAGGCTTAATTGTACTACGAACCTTATCAGTTATGCTTGCTGTTTCTTGACGTGCCCATGCTTTATGGAATGACGGCATGCGTAATCATCAAAAAAATGGTTCTTAATGAAAGGTGTGTATTAAGATCAACATTAGGCTAAATTAAGCTAACAAAAAATGAAGGTTAGATATGACAATAGTTGTCTTTGATTCAGGATTTGGGTCATTATCAATAATAAAAGAAATTCAGAAAAAAATCAAATGTGAAATTATCTATATTGCAGATCAGAAGAATTTTCCTTATGGAAAAAAATCTCCAAAACAACTATCAAAAATTATCAAAAAATCATTAAATATAATTGAAAAAAAATTTAATCCACAAATTATAGTTCTTGCATCAAATACACCATCATTACTATTAAGGTCAAAACTTCCCAAAAACATAATCAATGTGTTACCACCACTAAAAAATATAGAAAAAATTTCTAAATCAAAAAATGTTGCAATTCTAGCTACGGAGTCTGTTGTAAAAAGTTCTTTAATTAATAATTATATAAAAAAAAATACAAATAAAAAAATTAAGGTTTTTAAAATTAATGCATCACCATTAGTAGATCTGGTTGAAAGTGGAAAGTTTCTCACCAAGCCAAAATATACAGAAAAGATCATTAAAACCAATTTAACAAAATTTTTTAAAACTAATCAGATTGATGTTGCAACTCTTTCAAGTACACATCTACCATTTTTATTAAAATTTTTACAAAAACAGTTCCCAAATGTTATTTTCCTAAATCCAGCAAATGATGTTGCAAAAAAAGTTGCTAAAAAACATTTAAGAAGTATTCCTAACAGAAACAAGTTAACAATTTTTACTACTGGTAATTCAAAAAAGTTTCAAGAGAATCTAATTAAAATTGGAATTAAAAATAAGGTTAATTCTTTTTCTTTGTAGATTTTGCTTTTCGAAAACCATGACTAAATGTTTTGTCATATAGTTTTGAATATTCATATGTTTTTGGTTTTATCACATCACCAATTATTACAATTGCTGTCATTGTAATTTTTTTGGCTTTTACCTTGCTTGCAATATCACTAAGTGTTCCAAGAATTATCTTTTGATCCTTTCTACTTGCTTTGTAAACTACTGCAACAGGTGTAGTTTTTTTGTATCCACCATCAATTGCCTCTTTTGTAATTTTTGTTAACAGATGAACACTAAGATAAAAAATCATTGTTGATTGATGTTTTGCAAGTTCAGAGATTTTCTCTCTTTTTGGAACCTTAGTTCTTGATTCTGCACGTGTAATTATCATTGTTTGTGTAACTCCAGGTAGCGTTAGTTGAGTTCCGAGTGCTGCAGCAGATGCTAAGAATGATGTAACTCCAGGAACAACAATTGATTCTATATCCTTTTTTTCCAAATTATCTATCTGTTCTCTAATTGCACCATAAATTGCAGGATCACCATCATGTAATCTAACAACCACCTTTCCTTTCTTGGAATTTTTTAAAAGTAAATCAAAAATTTCTTCGCGGACGAGTTTTGCTGCGTCATATTTTTTGCCTTTTTTATTGTATTTGATAATTTCTGGAGGAATTAATGAACCTGAATAAACTAAGACATCTGCTTTCTGAACTAGTTTTTTTGCCTTTATGGTGATTAATTCTGGGTCACCTGGGCCACATCCAACAAAATATACCTTAGACACGTTTTATCACCAAAATTGAAAAGTACTTTGTAGTAAGAGTGTCATCATTTACATCACCTAATCGTAATTTTCTGATAATTTCTTTGTCAGTTCCTAAATCTTGACCAATTGCAAATATAGAATCATCAGGGAATCCAGACTCTCTAACTAGTTCAATTACTTGATCAAAATATCGACCATCTTTAAGAAAAACTAACACCTCAGAATTTTTTGCAATCTCTTTTACAGAACTTAGATCATAACATGATGGAATTATTGCAACTTTTTCTGCACCTTCTGCAATACTTACTCCAACTTTAGATGCAAATGTAAACATCGAAACAATACCTGGAATGACTGTAATCTTCATTGTAGGATGGTTTTGGCTTATTTCTCTGTGCATGTAGATCCATGTACTGTAAAGATAAGGATCACCAACTGTCAAATAGACAACATTATTTCCTAACAACACTTTCTCTGCCATAATTTTTGAATTTTCTTTCCAATGTCTCTCCAAAATATCTTTGTCTTTGGTCATTGGAAAAATTAGTTTAACAATTTCTTGGTTTTTTGATTTATCAATTAATGAATCAACAACTGATAATGCTATACTTGGTCTATCCTCTTTTGATGCTGGACACATTATAACATCAGCATTCTGAATTGCTTTTACAGCCTTAACTGTAAGTAGATCCGGATCGCCAGGACCAACACCAATTCCGACTAATTCAGGCATAAAATAGCATGATTATGCCCAATTAAAAATCTAGACTAGGTTTTTGTTGCAGATATTACTGTAACAGGATTTCTAGCTAACATCATTGTACCAGTTGATGTTTTTCGGCTCTTTCCAATAGTTATTTGCGTAATATCAACAGAATTAAATTTTAATTTCTCAATAGTTTGTAATACTGAATATAATGTCTCAATTAGAATTACTCCTATGACAATTCTACCTCCTGGTTTTAGCTTATTCTCACATAATTCAAGAATATCTTTAGTATCACCACCAGTTCCACCAATGAAAATTGCATCTATTTCTTCGTTCAAATCAGAAATTTTTTCTTTGGCATCTCCTAGAATTATAGTTGTATTAGAAACTTGGAACTTTTCTAAATTATTTTTTGTTAGCTCAACTGCTTTTGGATCAACATCTATTCCAATAACCTTACCAGTTGATTCAACTTGTAATCCAGCTTCAACTGTAATGGAACCACTTCCACAACCTATATCTAAAACTGTTTGACCTGCTGATAGTCTAGCTTTACTGATTTGTACTGCCCTTACTTCTTCTTTTGTTATAGGAACTGATTCAGTTCTATCAAATTCCTCATCTGGTATTCCAGGAGTTTTAAATTTCCACATTTGATCACGGATAAATTATGGGAATGGGATTATATTTCCAGTTGTGCTTCCTGAATGAATCAATGTGTATGACATTATCCAAGAGAATAAGTACAAAAAAACAAAACTTCCTATTCCTGTTGTAACATATTTTTTCCTATTTGCAATTCTAATCCTCCAAGATTTTGCAATTATTGCTGTAGCAATAAAGAGCATTATCATAAATCCTATTGATGTCCATCTTTTTTCCTCTACATCTACAATATCCTCAAGTGCAAATGTAGCAATTACGCCTCCCACTATTGAAAATACTATTCGCATCCAAAATAGTCTATCAGTTAATTTTTTTGTTGCTGATTTATCAATTGGATCTTCCTCAACTGTAGGAGGTTTTTCTGGGGGTTGATCCTTTTGCTCAGGTTCTGATGTCCATTTTTCTCGGGTTTCTTCTTCAGAATCTGCTTCTGTTGGTGGTTTATCTGTATATTTTATAGTCTCATCATTATTCTCAGTATCCTCTGGATCTGGATCTGGTTTGTACTTTCTCTTTTTTTTAAATCTGGCCAATGAAATTTCTAGTTTCACTTCTAAATGCCTTGTTTAAAATCTTTGTCAAGTAATTCGTGACTTTACTACCGTAAGAGTATAATCACCTAACTCAATATCTCTTCTATGCCACTAGCAGGAATTGAATTAGCATATCTAGTAAAAGAAATTGAGACTGAAACTGAAGGTTACTATGTTAGTAATATTTGGGGAATAAACAGAAACAGTATACTTTTCAAATTACATCATCCTAAAAAACCAGACATAATGTTAATGGTTTCTACAACAGGAATGTGGATAACTAGTAAAAAGATTGACTCAATTGAACCAAATAAACTCCTAAGAAGATTACGGAGTGATCTACTCAGATCAAAAATAGAGAAGATTGAACAAATTGGTACTGAACGTATTGCATATCTAACATTTTCAAATTTTGATAATAGATTTGTCCTAATAGTAGAATTTTTTGGTGAAGGAAATCTATTATTATGTAATTATAATAAAAAAATTCTTGCACTATTACATTCAATAGATGTAAAACATAGACAATTACGAGTAGGTGTTGATTATAACCCACCACCAACAGATGGCATAGATGTAATAAATTTCAAAAAGGACGACTTCAAAGAAATATTATCTTCAACAACAACAATAGGAAAAACTATCGGTAGAGGACTTGGTCTTCCTAAAAAATATGTCGAGGAAATTATTCGACTTTCATCAATTAATCGTGATAAACCTAGTAATCAACTTTCCAATGAAGAAATTGAATCATTGTATGATATAATCAATACTACAATCAGTAATGTAATTGAAGGAAATCACGATCCAACAATAATTAATGATGGTGAAATTTCTGAAATTTTTCCAATTAGATTTTCTGATGATAATACGAATGCCAAAAAAGTTTCAAGCTTTAATGATGGTTTGGATATAATATTCAGCGAACAAATTCTTCAGAAAGGAAAGTCATTATACAGTGATGCAGCCGAGAAGAAAATTAAAGAGCTTGAAAACACATTAGATGAACAGAAAAAAGCAATATCTACTGTTCTAGAAAAATCAAAACAAATTGCAGATGTAGCAAATCTATTCTTTACGATGCAATCAGAAGGAAAATCTGATATTAAAGATCCAAGAATTGTTGAGGTTTTACATGATAAAAATTCTGAGATGATAAAAGAAAAAGGAGTATCAATTTTAAAAATTGGAGATGCTAAAATAAAGATTAATCCAGATTTACCACTACCAAGTATAGCATCAAAACTATTTGATGAATCAAAAAAACAAAAAGGTGCTATCAAATCAATTGAAAAATTAATCAAAAAAACTGAAGATAAATTAGAAAAAACAATTCAGAAGGGAGAAATTGCACGGGGCTCAATAGGTTTTGCAGAAGTCAGGAAAAAGAGTTGGTTTGAAAGATATCGTTGGTTCTACACATCTGATGGAATTTTAGCAGTTGGTGGTAGAGACAGTTCATCTAATTCAGCAATAATTCGAAAATATATGGAAAAAGATGACAAGGTTTTCCATGCGGAAATTCATGGTTCACCATTTTTTATTTTGAAGGATAAAAATGAAACAATCATGCCATTAAGCATTAGAGAGACATCTCATGCAACTGTTTGTTTTAGCAGAGCATGGAAAGAGGGAATGTATGGTGTTAACTGTTACTGGGTTACTCCTGAGCAAGTAAAAAAGGCTGCACCAAGTGGGCAAACAATGGGTAAAGGCTCTTTCATAATTGAGGGAACTAGAAATTACAATAAAATTACAACATTAAAACTTGGTATAGGAATTTTACAAAAAGAAGAGGATTATTTGTTAGTTTGTGGTCCTCCTGAACCAATTAAAAAAACATGTGTTTGTTATGTTGTGATTGAACCTGGTAGTATAGAAATTGCAGATATGGGAAAAAGAATAAGAGCGAATTTTGTACGAGTTGATGAAAAATTTGCCAAAATGTTTCTAGTTGATGATTATGTGAGAGTGCTACCAACAGGTGGAAGTAAAATTACAGAAACCAGCATGTTAGAAAATTAATTTATAATGTTTGTAGAATTAGTATCAATTTCAATTTCTTTTCCATCTTGAATTGAATTAAATTCTTCAGGAGAAACTATGACCATTGGAATATTAGCTAGTGCACATCCTGATGCAACAGTAAGATCTGCTTTTTGACAAATCATTGCAAGAGGTGCTGATTGATGAGATTTTAATGAATAAATTGTATATGCACCAACACTACTTCCAACTCCATGTGGAAATACAAGCACTGTATCTTTGATTGATTTTTCAAAGATATCATATTTTTTATCATGTATCATGCCTGTTTTATTATCAACTGCGCCAAGAAAATTAATTGGATTAGTAGTTTTTAGTACAGTTCCTTCTGCTTTTCCATTAACAATTACCTTACTCATTCTGTCTCATCCTCAATTATTTTTGAGAGTGGTTTCAGATTAACATCAACTCCAGTTGAATTTTTCAGATAATATGCACCCTTAATGGAATTAGTAGTAACAGCATCAATTTCATTAGTATCAATTAATGGTGTAAGACATGTACAACAATCCGATAGAATTTCTCCGCCTGCTCTTTTAATCTCATTAGTATAATTGAGGTCATGTGCTTGTTCTTGTACAGCTCTAGAACAAAAAATCATACAGCGTTTTTGGAATGATTTACCATTAAGCATTTTTGATAAATCAGATAACTCTTCTAATCCTAATTGGGGACTTCCTAGAGTAATTAGGTCGCCTTTTTCAGCAGTGTTTAACTCATCGTAAACTTCATTCATCTCTTCTTTTCCAAAATCAATTTTTTCAGATTTGTCATCTTCATTATCTATAAATTGAAATTTTGCACATGTACCTGAAGTTCCCATTCCTCCACACAATGCTTTACAACTACGTCTGTTTGGTTGCGATACACCAGAAATGTTTACAGATGTATCACCAACTTTTCCTGCAAAAAACCCGAGCATTCCAAAATCCAATTCGTTTGGATTATCCATTTTCATTCGAATAGTCATTGGTATTGTAATGTCATCTTTTCGTAAATCAGAATATGGTGATTTTCCAGTAATTGCACTTGCAAGTGCACTAAATGCACTTTCTTTGTTTGTTTTTAATCCACCAAGCGAGTTTGCAAATATTGCAGCGTTACTTTCAGCAAATGAGACCTGAGTATCTTTTTCTGGTAAATCAAAAATATCATATGGTGTACAAGAAAAAGTTGGTTCTACACCCATTCGAGTATAAGAGTCACGAATACTTGCTTGTTTTTTGATAAATTCATCATCTATGTGTTCAAATTCAGAAATATGATCAAAATCAATTCCCATTGGGTTAACAGTTGCTTTAACTTTAACACGTGCATCTTTACTTAATTCTCTGAGAAATTCCTCGCCTGAATCTCCAATAGTATTATAATTTACACCTGACAGATGTGCCCACTTTATTGGAATTAGTTTTTCTGCGTTAGTTGCTTCGCCTGTTGCAAGTAATATCCGATATGCAGTTTGTAGTGTTTCACCCATTTCACCATTTAACGCTTCTTGTTCTTCTTTTGTTAAATCCATTGTAATTCAACGGTTTTACAGATATAAGACTTGTACGCCATACTCACGTATGAAAAGAATTCTTAATGGCATGATAAGTACAATGAATTCAGTCAAACCACCGAGAATAACTGCCTTACAGGATTTGCATGATGCTGAAGATCATGGTCCATTTAGTATTCTTATTGGAACTATATTATCTGCTAGAACAAAAGATGAATCAACTACAAGAATTGTAAAAGATCTGTTCAAGGTTTACAAAAATGCAAAACAACTTGCTAATGCAAAAGTAAAAGATGTTGAAAAGATTATCAAATCAATTGGGTTCTATCATGTTAAAGCAAAACGAATTATTGATGTTGCAAAGATTATAGATTCGCAGTATAAAGGAAAAGTTCCAGATAACTTAGAAAAATTAATTGAGCTGCCAGGAGTTGGAAGAAAAACTGCAAATTGTGTGTTAGTTTATGCTTATGAAAAACCGGCTATACCTGTTGATATTCATGTACATAGAATTTCAAACAGATTAGGATTAGTTCAGACAAAAAATCCAGAAGAAACAGAATTTGAACTTATGAAAAAAATTCCGAAAAAATTTTGGCTTGACATAAATGATACATTTGTAATGTATGGTCAAAACATCTGTAAACCAATATCACCAATGTGTAATGTTTGTAAAATTAGAAATTCATGTGAATATTATAAAACTAAGAAGAACGCTTCTTAGTAGCTAGAAGTATTACTATTCCAATTCCTATGCATCCTACTATTATGAATGGAAACATATGAAGTGGTCCCTCCTTTGGATCCCCTGATAAAATTTCTAAATTAAGATATCCAGCAGTAGTTGCAGGTGGATCTTGACTTGCTTCCATTCCCCAAACTGAATATGCTTGTATCTCAAATTCTTCAATGTCAAGGTTAGAAAGTACAATTCTTTCACCATTGTTTACAGTTAATCCTGCTGTATCCGAGTATGCCAAAATTACTTTGGCGCCTGGTAACCAGCCTCTATCTAACTTATCGTGAATAACAACGTACCCCTCTTCTGGTAATTGAACTGCTATCCAGAATTTTTTATCAGGTGGGCTTCCCATTCCAATTTCAATAAACTTATCCTCAATTGTTGCATCATAGAATCTAATTACACCATTCCCATTTGGGTTTCCGTATAACAATTCATTAACCAGATTTACTTGCCAGCTAACATCATGAATATCTTCAAATGGAATAATTACTTGCTCTCTTGAGGGTATGTTAAAATCATTATAATCAATATCAATATTTACCATTGATAATGTAGTATTTTTCGATTCTACTTCTGCAAATGCTGGGAAAATCATTAAAGAAATAAGAAATACTAATGAAATTTTGTACTTCATCTACTCAACAAATGGTTTATCAAAGTCTATGATAACTTTAGCAACTTCTGGACGTAAAATAAATTCAGATGGTGATTGACCGTTCTGAATCATTTCACGAAGTTTTGTTCCACTTATTTGTTCACGTGCATCAGCATCATGAGGACAAACTTTTGGATTGGTGAATGTTAAACATTTTTTGCAATAGAAAAATGCTGGAAAAAATATCGGTTGTATTTCTAATTCAGAGAAATCATCAAAAATTTTATGTGCAGCAAAAGGATCATAAAAATTCCCAACTCCAGCATGGTCTCTTCCAATTATGATATGAGTACAACCATAATTTTGTCTCATTATAGCATGATGGATGGCTTCTTTTGGTCCAGCATATTTCATTTCAGTGTGTAATGTAGATAATTGACATCTATTTTCAGAGTAGTAATTTGCAATCATAGTTTCATATGCCTTGACAATAATCTCATCTTTGAAGTCTCCCGTTTTTTTCTTTCCAATTAGAGGATTTACAAATACGCCATCACGTGTAGTAATTGCCGTTTTCTGAAGCATCTCATGTGCAACATGTGGTGGATTTCTTGTTTGAAATGCAACTATAGTTTTCCATCCTGCATCCTCAAAAGACTTTCTAGTTTCAGTTGGTGTCATTCTATGTTTTCTAAGTTCAGTTTCATTTTGTCTTTGAATAAAGTCAATTTTTCCTCCTACCAGAAAATCCTTCATGGAATTAGTCTTTGCAACACCAGGGTGTGATTCATCATTTGTTCCGTAAACCCCACTAGCAGTATTTTGTTTATCATAAGAGTAGACATCCTCTACGTGTAAAATTGCAATTCCTACACCGTCAGGATTTTTGAGAAGTACATCTCCAGCATCTTTCATCTTTTTTCCAGTATCATCATCAACATCCAATACAGTTGGAATTGTCCATGCAGTATTGTTTGCCAATCTTCCCTTTGAAATAACAGATTCAAAATCTTGTTTAGTTAGAAATCCTTCTAGTGGACTAAAAATTCCATCTGCAATGTTTTCAACATCATTTGCAAGATCAGCTGAAATATCAATACTAAATAATCCAGATGGATCAGCTTGTTTAATTCGATTTACTAGTTTCCCACCATGAGCATTAATCAATATGAAACGATTTTGTATGATTAATTTATTTGTCGTGGTTCATGTGTAGTCCACACTCTTTGTCTGTGTCATTTTCCCACCACCATCGACCAGATCTAATATCCTCACCGATCTTGATTGGCCGTGTACATGGTTCACAACCAATGCTAGGATAGCCCTGATCTAACATTTTGTTATATGGGCAATTGTTTGATTTTATGTAATCCCATGTTTGCTCATATGTCCAATTAATTATTGGATTAACTTTCACAATGTCTCCATGCATTTCATCAATCTCAAGCATCTTTGCATCTGAACGATTTGCATTTTGATCACTTCTAAGACCAGTTATCCAACCATCAAGTGTTTCAAGCATTTTATTCATAGGATGAACCTTTCTTATAGAACAGCAGAGTTTTCTATTTTCAATACTGTCATAGAAACAGTCTAGACCTTTTTCTTTGACCATTTTTTCAACCTCTTGTTCATCGGGATACAACATCTCAATCTTTGTGTTATAACGTTTCTGAACTTCATGCATTACATCAAAAGTTGCTTGAGGTAATCTACCTGTTTCAAGTGTAAATAATCTTGCATCAGAATTTATCTTAAACATCATATCGATAATTGCTGCATCCTCTGCACCAAAACTTGATGCCTTTGCCAATTTTGGATGAAGATTATCAAATGCCCAGTTTAAGCAATCTTCTGAAGTATGTAGAGTGCTATTTACTTCATCTAATTCCATCTGCGTGAATTTTCCCATAATTATGATTATATTCTAAGGTATTATAATTATACGAGAATTAGCTGTGATTAAGAATATTGAAAAATATAAAACGACTGGTGATTAAAAAACTGAATGAGCAATAACACATACGTTGTAATCTTTCCGTCTCTATTTGCTGAAAATAAAATTACATTATTGATGACAAATATTAAAAAAATTTTAAAAAATCATAGTGAAAACTTTACTAAAATTTCAAGGGATGGAAAACTAATTCTTGTTGATGCAAATGATCCTGTTCTTGCATCAAGTACGATAGGTCTACTTTTTGGAATAAGAAAAATTGTGATTGCTAAACAAATTCAAAATGATTTCAAAAGTGTTGTTGATGAAATTACAAGGGTTGGTTCAAGTCTTTTATTAAAAGGAGAAAAATTTTATGTTAACGTAGAAGGTATCCCAAAAGGGTATGTGGTAAAAGATGTTGAATTATCTGCAACATCATCATTAATTGATAAAAATAAAAAAGTAAACGCATCTCCTGGAACAAAAGAAAATCATGATAAACTTCTATTTACATACATTACAAAATCAAATGCATATGTTAGCATGTTTGATGATAAGGGACTTGGTGGCACAGTCAATAATTCACAAAATGAAAAAATTATCTGTGGGATCTCTGATGAGTTTTCAGCAATTTCCTGTTTAGAAATAATCAAGCAGGGATTTGAAGTAAAAATTGTTATTTTTTATCAAAAATATTCTGATTTAGTTAATTTAGTAAAAATATTGAATAAAATTATACCAAGAACACTACAAATGCAATCAGAAATAGACTTTTGCAAAGTAGAAATTAATAATAATTTAATTTCAAAAATTTTTGTTTTTACAGAAGTTCTTTCAAAAATTGCAGTAAATGAAAAAATTTCATTTATCTCATTATCTTTATCTCCACTGATGTTTCCTTCATCAATAATTAAAAAACTACAGGCACGTGTATTTGAAATAGGACTAACACCAATCATACCACTTTCTGGAATTGATTCTGAGATATTCGAGAATGCAAAGGAAATAGGCTTGGAAAAATATATTGGAAAAATTGAAAAATTTTTAAAAACAAAAATTACACAAAAGCAAGAAGAAAAAATTTCAAAGAAGAAAATCGATAATATTTTTACAAATAAAAAAGCCATTATTGTAAAATTTAGTCCAAATATGGTTCATGACATATTGGATTCGGTTGAATCTAAACACTGAAAATTTAAAACGGTAAATTTGATTTGAGGGTATGAAGAAGATAGGCGAGTTTATCTATCCGTGGGGAAATGGGCATTACTCTAGGATGATGAGACTAAATGACGCAATAAATGAAACAGTTGCGGATGAAATTGAAACACATTTTTTTAGTAAAGGCGAGATTCTTGAAAAACTTTACAAAAGATTCCCTACAAAAAAAGAAAATATTCATGAAGTTTTGATGCCAACACCAATTGATGGTAAATTTGGACCAAGTGTTAGTTTGTCAGTATTAAATTTGCTAATCCCTGTTTTAGATAATCAGCCACTAGTTACTCAAATTTCAAATTATCTAAAAGAAGAAAGGAAATTCTTTGATAATGAGAAATTTGATTTGGTGATAAATGATGGTGATATGGGTTCTAATGTTCTTGCAAAAAATAGAGGAATAACAAGTCTTTTTGTGACAAATCAATTTAAGCCAAAACTATGGAAGTCAAGATTTTATTTCAAACCGGCATTATCATTTATAGCAAAACAGATTTCAAAAGCAAGTAGGATTATTGTTTGTGACTCTCCCCCACCATATACAATTTGTGAATACAATCTAAATTTCTCAGAAGATGTCAAACAAAAGGTCACATATGTAGGACATTTTTCAAAAAATAAAAAAATTCAGAAGATACCAGATACTGAATTAGAATTATTGATTAAAGATTCTAATTTTGGATACTGGATGAGAACTGGAAATAAATCAACAAATGAAGGTACGGGTGAAAGATTTGAGGAATCATTTCGCCACGTACAAATGAAAAATGAGAGACGAATAATATCTCATGCCATTGATAATCCACAGATAGACAGTGTTATGGATAAAGAAGGTAACAAGTATACAATTTCAGAAGCCTTAGAAAAAAAAATTGATTGGATTCAGATTGACAAAGGGTATCTATCAGACCAAGAAAAAGAGACAATTTTGGATTCATGCAAGTATGCAGTTACTAATGGTTCCCATACAGTTATGGGTGAAATTTTAGGGAAACACTCGAAACCAATAATTGGAATTCCAATTTATGATGAACATACAAATCAAATTCGATGGGCTGAAGAGAAAAACCTAGGATTAGCAGCACAAAATAAAGAACAGATAGTTAAGGCGATCCTTGAATTAAGAGATAATTATGATAGTTTTCAGGATTCTGTCCAGGAATTTTCAAAGAATTTTAATGGAGATGGAGCAGAAAACACAGCAAGTATAGTTTCAGAAATCTTAGAAGACAAAAAATAATTATCTCATTAAATTTTAGTAAAATCTACTGGTGCGTGGTATCTCGATGGGCGAGCTGACCGAAAGGGATGAGGATATAATCCACGTACCAGTATTTTTTAGATCTGAAAGGATAGCTAGTCGGTACCAGAACCACAAGAGCAAAAACCATACTCATCAATTCTAATATTACACACTGGGCATTTTTCCCCATATTCTACTTCCCAAGGCTCTTTTCCAAATAATTTAAAATGATCATCAATTTCTTTTGGAATCTCAGATTTTTTTTCCATATGAAATAGTGGGTATCTAAGTATACATAAATTTTCTATTGTAATGATATGAAATTATACTTAGTTGGTCAGTAACGCTTCTTTTGAGAAATAGAAATTTCTATCCTCTTGTGTGTTTTTTAAAACCTCTTTATTAAAAGCCATTTTTGTTAGTGCAACTGAAACATCTAATGGGCTAGCACTCCAACCATATTCAGATAATTGACTAACTGCTTCTCCGACTGTTCTTGGTTGATCAAAAAATGAATTTTTTGCAAGAATTCGTAATTTATTTTTAATATCGCTAATAGTCACATTTACAGGCTCCGAAAACTCAGGTTCGTGAAATTCGGCATCTTCGAGTGAATCCATAACACTATTGCCCGATTTATCGCTGATTAATTGCTTTAGTGTCTCTATTACTTCTTCTGCAGTATCATTATCAACATAAAAGTCTCTTGAATCTATTTCAATCTCATTATTTCCTTGTTTAACTCGAATTTTTGCCATGAAAAATATTTTTAATTAATTGATTTATTTTGCTAGCTCTAAGTAGCTTCAAAAATACATCAAATCTTTTACACAAATCATACATCGATCAAAAATTAGAGAAGGGATTTATACGTAAAATTTGATCAAAAAAATATGCTTACTGTATTTGGTTCAACGGCATTAGACACCATTAGAACACCGAAAAAAGTTCTAAAAGATGTTTTAGGTGGAGCTGCAACTTTTGCAGCCATTTCTGCAAGTTTTTTTGTAAAACCAGGCTTAATTGCTGTAATTGGTGATGATTTTCCAAAAAAATATCATAATATATTAAAAAAATATGTAGATCTTAAGGGTCTCACAGTTTTAGATGGTAAAACTTTCAGATATGATGGAAGTTATGATAAAACACTGAGTATTAGAAAAACACTAAAAACTGAACTTAATGTTCTAGCTGATTTCAAGCCGAATGTGCCTGATGAATACAAAAAATCAGATTTTGTATATCTTGCAAATAACGATCCAGAACAAAATGCAAAGATAATCAACGAATTTGATAATGTAAGATTTTCAATGTGTGATACAATAGAATTTTGGATTGCAACCAAAAGAAACGCTGTAATCAAAATGATCAAATCAGTTGATGCAGTGGTAATCAATGATGAAGAAGCAAAGCTCCTAACAAAAGAGGAAAATCTCATCAAGTGTGCTAAAAAAATGATGAGTTGGGGTGCAAAATATATTATAATCAAAAAAGGTGAGCACGGGTCATTGCTTTTCCATGAAGATATAATTTTTCCATCAGTTGGATTTTCATTGGAATCAATATTAGATCCTACAGGTGCGGGAGACTCATTTGCAGGTGCTATGATAGGGTATCTAGCATCAAAAAAGAAAACAAGTTTCTCTGAGATAAAAAATTCAGTAATATATGGAAACATAATGGGCTCCTTTGCAGTTGAAAAGTATGGAATAGATGCATTAACTACAATAAAACGCTCAGACATTACAAAAAGACTAAAGCAATATGAAAAAATGGTAAAATTTTGAAGAGTTATAGATAACAAATTTTACAAAAAGTCATGGAAGATAAATTAGAATCAATTTTTTCTTTGCAAAAAGGATTGGAAAATATGATGAATCTTGATAGATATCCAAAAGATAAAGAAGAAAAAATTTCAGCATTATGTACTGCAATAATACATGAAGCAGTGGAATTACAAAGAACGACAAATTGGAAGTGGTGGAAAACACCAACTGCATTTAATGAGGCCGAAGCCAGAGAAGAATTAATTGATATTTGGCATTTTGTTGTACAAGCTTCTTTGGAACTAAATCTATCTCCAGCAGACATTCTAAAAGAATATGAGAGAAAAAATAAGATTAACAGAGAACGACAGAATGATGGTTATTAAAAAAAAGTAAGATAATAATTAATATAAGAAAATTTGGAAGTAGTTGGAAATGAAAATCAGACATCTGCAAGAAAAAGATAGACAATACAAAATTTTTCTGTATATTTTCTATGTTTGTGGTATAATGATGGCATCAATAACTGCCTTTAGTATTTACTCAATGATTACAGAATGGCAAGAAACTGGTTTTTACATAATGGGTGAAGTTTTAGTTCAAACACAAGTTCCTTTTGAGAATTTTGCAAATCTTTCAACATGGTTATTCTTTTCATGTATAATTGGTTGGTATTGTTGTTCAAGAATTGGATGGAAAAAAACTGTCGGATTACAATCCTACAGAATGTCATTACTACAATTAATGCTCTTAGGATTTGCAATAATCTGCATTTATGAATTGTTTTGGAGTTTTACTATTCTAGGTGCAGAAGTTACATCACAAATGATTCTCACTGGAACAACTCCTGATATAGATAAACTAGCAATTTACTACCCTGACCCAGATAGACCATGGAACTTGATATTTGCTACAAAAATTTGGTTAACAGGAACCATAATTAGTGCACATGCGTTTTACCTTAGTACAAGACCAAGAAAGTCATTAGATGAATTAGAACAGGATTAATTTTCCTTAATCTTTCTAACAACAAGAAATGCAGTTATCCCAGCTACTACTGCTGCCATCATGTACAGTTCATAGGTCATACAATTGTTTATTCTGAAACTTTATAGGTTTACAGAGTAAAATCATAACGAATTGGATGTAACTGAAAAAGTAGAATTAATCAAAAAACCTCCTACTAAAGAGATAGTAAAAGATGAACAGGAGTTAACTGAGTTACTAAACACAAATTCAAAACCAAAGCACTACATCGGATTAGAAATTTCCGGATTTTTACATCTTGGAAGCCTAATCAGCACAGGATTCAAAATTAATGATTTTATCAAAGCTGGAATCGATTGTACTGTATTTTTAGCAGATTGGCATACTCTGATTAATGACAAACTAGGTGGAAATCTGGAAACAATTTCCAAAGTTGCAAAATATTATGCTGATGCATTTAGACTAGTCTGTCCAGGTGTAAACATTGTAATGGGTACTGAACTATATGATTCAAAAAAAGAATACTGGTCAGAGTTAGTTGGAATTACCAAACATATGACACTGAAGAGAACTATGAGAACTCTAGATATAATGGGAAGAAAGGAGGAAGATGAAAAAATTGATCTTGCAAAATTGCTGTATCCACCAATGCAGGCAGCTGATATTCATTCTCTTGATTTAGATATTGTTCATGCAGGAATGGATCAACGAAAAATCCACATGCTAGTTAGAGAAATTTTTCCTAAAATGAAGTGGAAAGTTCCAGTTGCAGTTCATCATTCATTGTTACCTGGATTAACACAACCAAATCCAGATGAGATAGAAAGGGCAGGAGAGGTAGCAAAAATGAGCAAGTCTAATCCAGATTCAGGAATATTCATTCATAATTCAGATGATGAAATTAGAAAGAAAATCAGAAAGGGCTGGTGTGAAGAGGGTCTAACAGATAACAATCCAGTATTAGAATTTGCAAGACAGATAGTTTTTCATGAATATGATTCAATTTCTGTTGAAAGACCTGAAAAATTTGGAGGAAACATTACTTACAATTCATATGAAGAATTGGAATCTGACTTTGCACAAAAGAATCTACACCCTGGTGATCTTAAAAATACAGTTGGTGAATACATGGTAAAAATTATTGGGCCGATCAGAGATAAGATAACATTAAGTAATGAATTGTATGAATTAATAAAAAATAGTCACTGATTTTTAATTTCAGGCTCTTCTAAATTATATTTTGATTTGTAACCACGTGGATTAATCATTAAATCCTTGAAATTGTATGTTGCTGAATTTCCTATTATCACAGTACTAATCATTCCAAGTTTGTCTGCATAGTTTTCCATATGTTCTAAATCTGTCATGACAACTGTTTCAGATTCTCTATATGCACCTTTGATAATCGCAACGGGTGTTTCTGGTTTTCTATATTTTAATAAAATTTTTCTGGTATCTTGTAACTGATGAATTCTTTTTTTGCTAGATGGGTTGTATATGACAATTACAAAATCACCTTGAGCGGCAGCCTCTACTCGTTTTACTATAATTTCCCATGGAACCAACAAATCACTCATACTACATACTGCAAAATCAGTCATTAGTGGGGAACCAATTATGCTTGCACATGAGTTTAATGCAGATACGCCAGGAATTAATTCAACATGCAATCCACTTTTTGGATCCCACCCAGATTCAGCTAGTACTTCGAAGATTAGTCCAGCCATACCATAAATTCCAGGATCACCACTTGACACAAGTGATACAATTTTTCCTTCTTTAGCTAAATCAATGCATTGATGAGCACGTTCAACTTCTTGTGTCATCGCATAACGATAAACATCTTTTCCATTAATCAAATCCTTAACTAAATTAACATAAGTTTCATAACCAACTATTGTATCGCTTTCTTCGATCACCTGTTTTGCACGAAATGTCATATGATCATGATGCCCTGGTCCTACACCTACAATGTATAATTTTCCAGACAATGTAATATCACAGAAAATGAATAATTTATCCCTTATCTTATCTAATTGATATTAGCCAGTTCAAATTCTTCATGCAGTGCTTGTATTACAGATTTACAGTCATTATCCTTAACAACAAATGCTAAATTTAGTTCGGAGGAACCTTGCGCTATCATTATTACATTTACATTTCTTTTTTGCACTGCAGAAAATACTTTAGATGCGATTCCAACTGTCCCACTCATGCCTGAGCCAATAACTGCAATAATTGAAACATTTGGAGTTGTAACAATTTTTTTGACAGTCTTTCCTAACAAACTCATCTCAAGTGCATTTACTGCTCTATCAAGATCCGATTTTTTGACAATTATTGAAATACTGGATTCTGATGGATTTGATGAAACCATCATTACATTAACATTAATGTCAGCTAGCAATGTGAAAATTTTAGCAGCCGTACCAGGAGCAGCAAATAATACTCCACCAGTAAGATCAACTAATCCAATATTTCTAATTGCAGATGCACATTTGACAGTCTTTTTGGTTGCTGCAGAAGGGGATGCAGTTACTATGGTTCCTGTGTTTGCTAAATCAAAAGTACTCCTTATGCGCATAGGAATTTTTTTTGAAACTAGTGGCTCAAAAGTTCGTGGATGAATTTGTTTTGCACCAAATTGAGCCATTTCGACTGCTTCTGCATATGAAACTTCTTTGAGAAGTTTAGCGTCGTTTACTAATTTAGGATCAGCTGTCATAAGGCCATCAACATCACTCATTAACCAAATCTCATCTGCATCAATACAAGAAGCAATAATTGTTGCAGTATAATCTGAACCACCACGCCCAAATGTTGTTGTATTTCCATGCTGATCTGCTCCAGAAAAACCGCCTACTACAGGTATTGTGTTCTTATCAAATAGATCCTGGATTGTTTTTGATAAACGAATTTTAGTTGTATCCATCAATGGTCTTGATTCACCAAAATTTGAATCAGTTACAATTCCTGCCTGTTTGCCAGAAAGTGGCACTGATTTTTTCTTTAGTTGTTGTAATGCAAATGAAACTAAATTTATTGAAAGTTTTTCGCCAAATGAAGCTAAGTAATCAAATGAACGAGGAGTTACCTCACCCAATAACAATAAACCATGAACTAATTCCTCTAATTCAGAAAGATCAGATTTCATTTTATCTAATAGTGTTTTCTGAATCTTTGAGTCTGTTACAATATGTGTTGTAAATTGTTTGTGTTTTTGAGAAATTTTAGCTAGGACTCTATTTGCCTCTTTTTTATTTACTTTTTTTATTTGCTCTGAGATATGTATCAAGTCATCAGTAATACCATCAACAGCAGAACAAACAATTACAATTTCATTTTCGTTAGAAAGTTCACTTACAATATTGGTTACATTTTGTATATCTTTTACCGATGCAAGTGATGTTCCTCCAAATTTTAATACTAGTTTCAAATCAGTTTCACCTTTTTTCTTGGTCTTAAAATTCTTTAACTTTCAACACGTGGTGCCAAGTAAAAGTGAATTCGTCCAATATTAGCAACTTTAAATTCAATTCTTAGTGGTTTTTCAGTAGAGAACTCACATGTAACTGATTCAACACTTGCCCCAACTGCCTTTACAATTGGGTTTAGATATTCAAGACTATACTGTCCATGGCCATCTTGCCCAATTTCTAATTCCGTTAACTGATCAGATGCTTTTTCTAAATTAATTTTTACTTCGCCAGAGTCTCCTTTGCCTGAAAATTCAGCTTGGGATCCAGATGCTGTAATTATTAGATAGTCAGATACTACCTGAACATCACCTAAAATTTTATCAAATGTAGACGATGGGAGTGATATTTTAACATCATATGGTATTTTTGGTAATGGTGTGTCAGATGCAGAACTTTCAATTAAACGCATCTTGTATTTTTTATTTTTTCCAATTGTTACCAACAACATATTGTCGTCTGAGATATTAATTTCAACTGCGTTATTTTTATCAGCACGTTTTATGAGCTTGGAAAACTCGTCAATTCTTACACCGAATTTTATGTCACTATCACACTCATATTTTTCAAATGCAGAATTTGGCCAACTGATATCTATTAATGCAACATGTGATGGATCCATTCCTCTAAATGAAATACCTTCAACAGTTGCCTCGAATGTTGCTTCCTCAACTAGTGTTGAAACTGCAGAAATTATTGCCTTCCACTCTTCTGATCCACTTGTCTTTGCTGAGAAAACCAATTCAATCAGATGCCAGCAATACCAAAGTTAAATCTTATGCGTAGTTACGCCAAGTGTAACTACATTTTGTGCAGCGAAAAAATTGGGTTGTTGGCTCGTCAGCACTTCTAGTTTGTAACATCCACCAAACAGCTTCCATGTTTCCACACTTTTCACATTCAATTTTCATTGTAGGTAGAACATCTTTCCCTTCATTTTCATCTAAAACCATAAAATCAGTTTGTGGTTCTTCTGTGGTTGCTTGTTTGACGGGTTTAGAATCATCGCCCTCAGAATAATTACATTTTGTACAAGAAAGGACAGTACTATCAGAGGCTTTAACTAACCTAATGTCACAATTAGGACAAAATTTCATTTAGTTATTTCACTTTAGTTTAGAATTTATGAGGTTTTTGAGTTCGTTTGTAGTTTTAATTGCTGAATCAGTCGCAGCTGAAATTTGTGATAGGGGGTTATTTTTTGAATTTACACGCATCCAGATTTCATTTGTTAATGGATGTTTTGTTATTAATCCAGCAAAATCAGTACCCTTGTCTTTTAACAACTCGTGCTGAATAATATAGAGTGTTGCTAAATCGCCTTCCTTGATTGATACACCTACTTCGTTGGGTTTTGATTCTATTAATTGCACATTCATTTAATCAAAAAAGAACTTATTGTGGATATAAATCAATGTCAGTATATGAGTGAAACCACCATCTCAGAGATAAAATTAGAAACTTCAGAGGAAGAATTTTCCTCGGATGATAATGTTACAGTAAATGTTAGATTTTCTGTAATGGGAAATTTACGAGAGTCGTTTACCGAAAAAAACTGGACTCAGGCATATGAAAGAAATGATAACACATTCAAACTCAAGTATGGCGTTAAATTACTCAAAAGCGGATTAAGAAAACATGAGGTTGGCAAACCAATAGACACTTACCGCAAGGCATCAATTTTTTGGACACGAAATCCAAAATTGGTTAATCCTATGAAAGAAAAAAGAATTTGGGTCCAAGTGGCAAAAAATTTTGAACCATTCATCAGACTAACTGAGGAAGAAGTTAGACAAGAATTATTTGATTTTAGTGAATCATTCAAGTTCAATGCATCAGAATTAGGTAAAGGAAAACACAAGATTGGTGTAGAAGCCTTTGTTTCATGGCAAACACATGATTTTGTTGAAAAGGGTGATTGTAAATCACAAGCAAATGAAATTGAAATAAGTATTAATTAGCAAAAGATGGTTTGGTAGTATGGCAAAATATGATGGTTTATTGGGACAGCCGGTTCTTGAGGTTGAAGAGCCTGATAAAGAGGGTGGCTTGACAGTAATTTTCAAAGATAATAGATTTCTATTTGTTAAAGCAGTTGATGGAAAAATTGAGACAGTTTCAATTCCAGAGTGATTAAAATGGGAAAGTTTGATTCAATTAAAATGCAGGACTTGGTTGAGGTAAAAGATCCTGATGATGATGGTGGGGTAACATTAGTTTTCAAAGAAAATAAATCAATTCAACTCAAAATAGTTGATGGAAGTTTAGTGTCAGAAGTTAAAGAATAATCTTATTTTTTCAAAGATTTCTCAAACCTAAAAATTATTTCTTCTTGTGAGAATGATTGAATTGAGCCATGTCTTTCATTACGTACTTTCTGTATAGCGTCATCGGCTGACATTTGTTCATATTTAATCATATAGCATGCAAGAATTGTTCCAGTTCGACCCAGCCCAGCAAGGCAATGAACCATAACTGGTTCATCATTTGTAATTCTCTGATGTAAAAAATCAACGGAATTAATTAAATCATCAAATTCTGGAACACCCATATCGTTTGAATGAATGTGTAGATAATTGATATCTTCTAACCATTCCTCCTCAAGTGGCTCTTCTCTAATTGTTACAATTGATTTTACTCCTTCTTCTTTTAACCAGTCAACTTCTTCTTTTGAGGTTGGAATTGCACTTCCTGCAAGCTTTTTTTCAATAATCCATGAGAAATTATCAGGTTTGCCAGTAATCATTCCATGAAGTTTTCGTTTAGCGTCTCCAATTTTTGTCATTATCTATCAAAATGAATTTTGTAATATAAGATGTAACTAGTCAAAATAATAATAAAAAGAAGTTAGTGGATGAACTTAATCTACTAGTTCAGTCCAACCTTTGACGAAGACAGAGTTCTTGTATAGTGGGACTGGTTGTCCAACTGTAAAGTCCATTGGTCTCATCCAAAAGATTGCCTTTGTTGGGCAAACTCCAATACATGCACCGTCTGAGATACATCTTTCTGGATAAAATACAAATGCTTTACCTCTCTTCCAGCCTTCGACTGGTTTTACTCTTAAAACATCAGGTCCCAATGTTGTACAAATTTCAACGCATAGTGCGCATCCAATGCACATTTGTTCACTGATGTCTGGAAGTATTGCTACTGGCATTATGAAAATTGTTTAATTTTGATCTTAATATAATTTACCTAAAAAATCCGAATTATAACGGCGTTAGTATTTTTCATAACAGCGTTTGAAATTTTCTGATCGCAGAAATTTTACAGAATTTGAACTTGGAGTTTTGAGCTATTTTCTTCAATATGAAATCTATTCATATTCTCAGTTTCTAGAATATGTCTTTTAGTTGGAGACAAAACCCATTGATTTTCTTTTTTTTCTGATAATGATGGAATGATAAGTTTTGAATTTGAAAATCGAATGTTATAACTCATAAACATAATCAAACTGTTTACAAGTCTTCCTGAATTTGAGATTTTGTTAAGAGTGTTATGAAGACCGTTTAGAGAGTCAAGAATTATTATGGTTGTTTCTAATGCAGCCTTTTTAATTACTTCAGAAATAATTTCTAAATAATTTTCTTCATTAGGGTGAAAAATGTCAATATTTGGGATTTTTGATATTAACCCACTTTCATAATAACCGGAAAATAATAAATCAAAATCCACATAGAGTATTGGAATTTTATATGAATTTATGATTTCGTTGACAAATTTAATTTTTGTATATGGGTCATTGTAAAAAACTAGACTTGTAGTTTTTTCATCTATAGTAGTAAAAATGGGATTCAAAATTGCATCAGTCTAATTATGATTATTCTTATTCCTCTATAACCATCATTGTGAGTGTAGATTGCACGTTATCGATTTTTCGAATTTTATTTGTAATAATTGCTCGTAATTTTTTTTCATTATTTGAAGAAATCTTCAAAACTATATCATAAATCCCGTATACGCCCTGAATTTCATATTCAATGTCTTTTTCATTGGCAAGAATATCTTTTATCTTTCCTATTATTTCCATATCAGAACTTAGTTCAGTATTTGTTAAAACAAACGCTATAGACACATCAAAAATTTTCGCAAATAATATTTAACTATTGATAAACGAAAACTGATTAATCAGAATATCTGAAAATTGATATGGAAATAATAGATCACACACTAACAATTTCAGACAAAACTCCCACATTTCCAGGTTCACCAAAACCACATTTCATAGAATGGGAAACAATCCCAAGAGATGGCTATAATTTGGAATTACTTTTTCTTAGCTCCCATACAGGAACCCATATTGATGCCCCTTTTCACTTTGAAAAAAATGGGCAAAAAATTCATGAAATAATGCCAAAGCGACTTGTAAATGAAGCCATTCTGATCAAAATTAGAAAAAAAGCAAACCAAGCAATCTTGAAAAAAGACATCCAAAAATTTGAAAAGACTCATGGCCAAATTAGAGAAGGCTCAACGATAATTTTTTGGACAGGATGGCAAAAAAATTTAGAAAAGAAAATTTACTTTACCAAAAATCCTGGTCTGGCAGTTTCTGCTGCAAAGTACTTGGTATCAAAAAAGATCAATCTAGTTGGAATTGACTCACCAAGTATAGATTTAGGCTCGGATTCAAATTTTTCAGTTCACCACATTCTAGCAAAAAATAATATTCTAATTGTAGAGAATTTAGCAAATTTAGATAAAATTAAGTCTGTGATGTTTCATTTAATCACTACACCATTAAAATTGAAAAATGCTACAGGTTCTCCTATTAGGGCTCTTGGATTTGTAGATTAATAAAATATCAAAAGTTGGCACTAGTTAGTATTTTTACCACTTGCTTATATTTTCTATATGCGTAATTGTAGTATGGAAATGGAAAAAATATCGCAGAAAGAAAAAGGCACACCACGTGTAGCAATGCTGGTCTTGATGATGGTCGGAACAGCTGTCATTCTGACGATGCTACTTGCACCTTGGAATTGGATACCAACAGAATACAGCGAAGACATTACTGTAATCGCGGTAACCAGTTATGGCTGTGTTGGTGAATCCCAAACAGGTCAATCAGTGGTAGTAAGCGAATGCTCAGCTAGTGTAGGTGATATAATTCCAGCAAAGTACTATGCACCTGCTAGCGAACAAAACGGCTACTATGACAGAATCTATGAAAAGCTAGCAATAGTGGAACCATAGAATCTTCTCTTTTCTTTGATAATTATCTCTCGTAATATTCAACAGGATAATCAAACTGCTTGTTGTAATCAACTGCATTCCAGAATTTCTCATCATCAATGTCACGTCCTTCTGACATCCAGACATTTAGTACTTTTTGCATGAATAGTTTTGTGGTGTCATCTATTTCTGGTCTTTTGCCGGTTTGTTTTTCTATTTTGTCTCTATCTTCTTTGAAGATCTTGAGGAGTTTTTTCAGTTCCTTACCATTTCTCATTGATTGGTTTTTCTTAAGTTTGGCAATTTTTTCCTCCTTAGATTTCCCAAATAGCCCCATAGCTGAATATGATGTTATTACCTAAGTATAAGTAAGGTCATTAAATTAGAAAACATAATGCCTTACGAAAGAAGACCACGAGAAATGCACGATGCAAAATGTGGAGATTGTGGAAAAGATTGCCAGGTTCCATTTGAGCCTCGTAATGACAAACCAGTTTATTGTAACGATTGCTTCCAAGACCATAAACCAGAAAGAAGCGACCGTGGTGGAGGCCGATTTGGTGGAAACCGTGGTGGTGGAAGATTTGGTGGAGGCGGACGTGGAGCAGGAGGATATGGCAGAAATAGCCGCGGTGGTGGAAGATTTGGAAGAGATAGACCACCACGAGAAATGCACAAAGTGACATGTGGAGATTGTGGCAATGAGTGTGAAGTACCATTCAAACCAAAAGACGCTAGACCAGTCTATTGTAATGATTGCTTCCAGAACCACAAACCAGAAAGAAACGATCGTGGACGCTATTAATCATTTTTAGCCATAAAAATTTCAAAAATAATCATCTTTCCTTAAATTGAGTTGTTTCTCTATCATTTTTGAGCCTGATGAATTTTACATTCACATAAGTTGCTCAGTGTAGTACTTCCAATACGGGTGCGTGATTGCCTCGTATTATTAATTGAAAAAAATATTGTACGTTATTCGTCATTTTAGGGCATAAATTTTATTACAAATAATTCATTCAAAAATTATTGAATTTTAACTGTGTTTTTCCGTCATGTGATTTCAAGAAAAACGACATTGAAGAAGAAGAGTTCCTAAAACATCTGAATGATGTACATCATGATGAGATGGTAGAGGTTTCAGAAAGAGAAAGTATTCCGATTAAAATGGTAGAGATGATATCAGTGTCTAATTCCAAAGTATTCATTAATTCTGGATAATTTGAAAATTAGAAAAAAAGGGATTTAGAGTACGTTTACAGATTTACCCTTTGGTTTGGTATCCAGATTGAAGGTTAATTCAAGGATGCCGTTTTTGTAGGTGGCTTTTGGAGAGTCTGATTCGACCTTGTGTTGAATTGGGACGTTTACATGGTATTTCTTTTCACCATGTTCAGCATCGATGTGAATAATACCTTCATCCACAACGACACTCACATCGGTCTTTTCGACACCTGGCATCTCGGCAACAATCTTGAGAGTTTGTTCCTTGTCGTCAACCAAGGTGTCTATCAGAGGTTCTCTTTTTTCTGCAATAGGTCCTTGTGAGTGATTGGCACATCCACAAGAATCTGCGGTAGGTAATTCGTCTGGCTTGACGTTTCCGTACTCTTGGATTACAGGCTTTCCGTCAGGACCAACGGTTACAGTATAACCGAAATAGATTGGGCCTGATTGTCCGCTTGAATTTTTTAGGATCTTAAAGACATCATCTAGATTCCCAAAGGAACTAGACATTTGCCTGAAGATTCTATCGAAGTCGTCGTTGAACATTGTCATATTTACCTCTATTATGTAATAGGTATGACATTATATATACTTTATTTTGTACTCATGATTAAACTTACATAATTCATGTTTAATTACATAATCTTATTATATATGTCATAGGTATTATAGTAATATGAGAACTGCTGGAGTTTCTGTACCTGACGTTGTGCGTGAAATCATCACAAGGAACCGTTCAATTTACGAGTGTATGAAGATGGATGTCATCAACTATACGGCCCTAGCCGTGAAAATTCAACCAGATGTTGAAAAGGCAATTGGAAACCCTGCAAACCTCAATACCATTGTGGTTGCCATAAAGCGCTATGCTGATTCGTTTGATGCCAAAGAAGAGGTTTCAGATGAGCCTATTCTCAAAAATGCCAGACTTTCCCTGACTGACGGAATTATGGGCATTCAGTGGAATATGGTAGATGCAGGCGATGAGATGGCTAAAATGCTAAACGAGTTCCATAAGGAATTTTCAGATTCTGAGTTTTTTAGGCTTGGAGATTCCTTTAGAATTTTGACTGAAGATAGCGACAGAGTCAGACGAATGTTCCAATCATTGCCAAAGGAAAATGAGTACAATGCAGGATTAGCAAAGATCAAGGTCTCAGTTCCACCCAATCATAGCAGATCTGATGTGATGGCTTTTGTGACTGAAATTCTACATTTTAATGGAATTGATATGGCAGATGCACTCTTCACACAAGATGGGCTTGTGATAGTTCTAAAAGAAGAAGACGCACCTAGAGCATATGAAAAATTACGTGCTCAAATTTCTAGGTAGATTATACGCCTAAAGATTCTGCTTTTGACATATCCAAAAAGACCTTATCTCCAACTGAGAGATTGAGTTCTTTGTATTCATGCATTTCTAGTTTGATACTTGTGTTTCCAGGGCCTCCCATGCCGCCCATTCCACCTGCCATCATTTTGTTGAGATTTTTCATCATGTCGTCCATGTTGGTAAATCCCATTACATTTGATCCAAGTTGAGATGGTGGTTGATTTCCTTCTTTCATGTCTTTTGCCAAAGATAATGAAACTAAAACGTATGGAGAACCATCAGGTGCTGCATCGATTCGCATTACAACGTATTCTTTTCGCATAATCTATAACCAAAATTTCTATATTTTAATCTGTCATTTAGGCAAGTTTTTTCTCTTTTATTGCCTTTAGTCCATCTTCAAAAAAGAATTTTTCTTCAAATGCAGGTTTGAGATCATCTAACCAAATTGCATTTTCATCATATTTTGCAAAGAATGGTTTGTTCACCCATTCAGGATCTCTACCCTGAAGCATGCGGAAAACCATGACTTTTTGGTCGTTAACCTGAGCAACACCGTCAATCTGAACTTTTCCTGGAGTAGCAGACATGCTAGGACCACGAACGGTTCTGGCTAATCCACTTACCTGTTTTATGGCATTTCTGAAAATTTCATGTGCTCTAACTAGTGGAACACCAAAGTAATGCTGAGCGCCAGTGTCTCTTACTACAAACATGTAGTATGGGATACAGCCTAAATCTACCTGTTTCTGCCACATTTGAGCCCACATATTGGCATCATCGTTGATATGAGTTAGAAGTGGTGATTGAGTTCTAATCTGTGCCCCAGTCTCTCTCATTTTTTTAATTGCTTGTTTTACTGAGCCTGTCTTCAATTCTACGAGATGATTAAAGTGAGCCATAATTGCTAAGTGTTTTCCTTTTGAAACAATTCTGCGAAATGTATCCAGTGTTTCATCAGCATCTTTGTCTGTCAAAACTTTGTATGGCCAGTATGACAGAGCCTTTGTTCCAATCCTTATTGTTTTTAGATTTGGAAGATCTGCGTCAAGTAATTTATCAATATATGCGGCAAAAAGACTAGCCTTCATTATCATGGGGTCTCCTCCTGTGAATAGTATGTCGCTTACTTCTGGATGTTCCTTTACATATTGTGCTAGAGCCTCACCCTCTTGCATTGCAAATTTCATTTCGTCCATTCCGACAAATTGAGGCCATCTAAAGCAAAAAGTACAGTATGCATGGCATGTCTGTCCCTGGCTTGGGAAGAATAGTACTGTTTCATTGTATTTGTGTTGCATTCCGTATAATTTTGTTCCATCTTTCAGAGTTGGAACATTTAGCTCCATCTGTCCTGCAGGATGTGGGTTTAATTGAAGTCTAATTGTATTTGCAGTTTCTTGAATCTCTTTTCTGTCTCCTCTTTTCAAGACTTCTGCCATCTGATCAAAATGTTCAGGTTTGAGCATTCCTTTTTGTGGAAATGTTAATGCAAAAATAGAATCGTTTTGAGTATTATCCCAATCAATTAACTGTTCAACTACATAGTTATTTGCCTTAAATGGCAAAACATTACCAACAACCTCCATTTCAAAAATCTGTTCTTCTGAGAATTTTTCAATTTGAGGAAGTTTTCTAAGATTAGCTAATGTGTATGATCTTATGCTAGGAGACTCATCAACTGACCAAACAGACTCCTGATTTTGTGCTGATTGTGCCATTTGCTTATTATCACTCTATGTTTGTTAAACGTTAGGATCTGAGTTAATTTTGCCTTAAAAAGGACAAAAATTCTTTAAAAAAGTTTGACTGTAATTCGTAAACTAGGCGACAAATTAACATAACTTCAGTAGATCGCGCAAATTATCGAGATTAGTGAAAATAGATGGAAGAAGAACTTACTGAAATTTCTGTTGGTCAGTTTGATACAGTGTCCCAGCTGATAGCATCATCACTATCTCTTCAATTGGCCGTAGCAGGTCTAATAATCGGAATCATAATAATCGCAATTGTTTATACAAAATTTTCAAAATGGGTAAAATCCCAAAAAATGAATCATACAAAACCACATGTTTCAAGATTTGCACGAAAAATTATTTTGCCGTTTTTGGCTATAGCATTAATTTCTTCAGTCAACACATACATCCAAGTTTTTGAATTGTTTGATGAAGAAATCAATCAGATTGCAATAGATGGTGAGTTGGCACCAAGTGAGGTATTTGCAAAGATGTTAAACACGATGAATATTTTGGTTATTGGATATACAATTTCACAGCTCGTACCTATAGCGTTAACAAAACGTGAAAGCTCTAATTCAGAGCGCGCTGATTTTGAGGCTTGGAGAGAGATGAGGGGTTTTGTTGATGATAAAGATGATTTGTTTCACAAGTTGTACAAATGGGTACCACCAAAACAAAAACCTGATGATCTAACAGAAGAAGAATTTCAAAATTATATACAAACAGATGAGGGAAAGCAATTCCTAGAAGGATTTAGAACTTCAAAAGGTATTCCAGTTGGAAGTTTTGAAAAAATAATATCAAACCCATTTGAGGAATGGAAAAAATCTGAACGAAAAAAATATGAAAATTACTACAATGAATGTGTTAGTGGTAATAATTCATCTGGAAGAAAACTTTTTCCTGGTTCAGTTCCTGAAGAAATTTTTCCAATTGATATTTGGAGAGAACAAAAAAGAGTTACAGGGTTTGATCCAATAGTTCCAGCATCAAAACCACCTGGATTTTATCGAAAACAAAAAGAAGGTGTACCAAAATCTGCAAAACAAGTTTTACCTGTTTTAATTTTTGTTGGAGTCATAATTGGAATTGTTTCATGGTGGGGAGTAGATTTAATTGTATTAGCCACTGCAACAGGAGGAATTGCATTTGGTGTTGGTCTTGCATTAAAAGAAACTTTGGAGAATTATTTCTCGTATATACTAATTCGCAAAGATAAGATTGTAAAAGAAGGAGATAGAATACAGCTAGAAAGTGGATACAATGGTGTTGTACATAAGATTGCACCAAGAGTTACATACATCAGAGATGCATTAAATGAATCTGTAGCAATAATTCCTACAAGGCAATTAGTAACTGCTCAGATAGTAAACTACACAAAAGAGATCAAACTTGTTCCTGCAATAGTTAATGTAGGAGTTTCATATCTAAATAATCCACGTCAAGTTGCGTCTATTCTGGTTAAAGTTGGAAAACGTGCAATGACCGAAACAGTTGATGCTAAAGGAAGACATTTGGTAAGACAAAATAGATGCCCATACCTTGACACAAATCAACCAAGTTGTGGTTGCGATAAAGACATTCATGTTGATGTAACACAGCCAGTAGTAAGATTTGATAAATTCAATGATTCTTCTTTGGATTTCTCAATGTGGGTTTACGTCCGTGATTATGGTGCACAATTCAAAACAAAAAGTGACATGCGAGTAATAATGTATGAAGAATTCCAGAAGTATGATATTAGAATTCCATGGCCAATTCGTACCGTTTACCAAGGAGATGAAAAGAGAGAGGCACAAGAGATTGGAACGCTTGATACTGAACGAAATGGTGTTGTAGAAGAATATGGAGTTGGAGACTTGGGTAGAGGTGAAGGCGATGAATAGTCTTAGCAAGCCTTCTTGATATCTACGAAAACTTAAGAATCCGTTTTGATTCGTTGATTCATTGTCAAAATATGTGGTAATTGGAGGTAATTCTTCCCAAGATTTGGGTAGAAAAATAGCAAAAAAACTGAAAGCTGGCTATGTGAGTACCTCAACACGCACATTTCCTGACGGTGAAAGCAAAATAACAATTAAAAAAATTCCCAAGAAAAAAATTATAGTTGTGGTACAATCAACATTTCCTCCAGTTGATTCAAATCTTTTACATCTTCTTTCTATTGTATCACAAGCAAGAAAATATTCTTCAAAAATTTATGCGATAATTCCATATTTAGGATACGCAAGACAGGATAGGGAATTTTTGAATGGAGAAGTTGTTACAGTTTCAGTAGTAGGTAAAATGCTAAAATCAGTAGGTACAAAAAAAGTCATTGTTGTTGACATACATAGTAAGTTAGCTTTAAAACAACTAGGAATTTCAGCAGAAAATGTTAGTGCAGTATCTAATTTAGCAAATTATACAAAAAAATTAAGATTAAAAGATCCTCTTGTAGTATCACCTGATCAAGGTGGAAAAGAGAGAGCCAGTGAGTTTGCAAGTGCATTAAAAACTGATTTTATAGCATTAAAAAAACATAGAGACCGAAAAAATGGAAAAATTAACATTCTGACATCAAAGGTTTCAGTTAAAAATCGAGATTTAATTTTAGTTGATGATATGATAAGTACTGGGGGAAGCATAATCAAAGCAGTACGTTTTCTTAAAAAACAAAAATGTCGACGTATCTATGTTGCATGTACACATGGATTATTTGTTAATGGAGCTGAAAAGAAAATTAAACAGGCTGGTGTCACTCAGATTATTAGTACTAATACAATCCCTAGTAATTCATCTAAGGTTGATGTGTCTAAGATATTAGCAGAGTCTCTTTTGTGAATGTGATATTATGAAAATAGTTTTTTTGGGAACATCTGGTGCCATGCCAACAATTGAAAGAGGATTGACTTGTACATGCCTGGTAAAAGATAACGAAATTTTGATGTTTGATGCTGGAGAAGGTGCTCAAATTTCGTATCTAAAATCAGGCTTACCGTGGAATAAAAAAATGAAAATTTTTGTAACTCACCTTCATGGAGACCATTGTATTGGAATTTTAGGTCTATTACAATCAATGAATTTACAAAACAGAACAGAGTCTGTTGAAATTTTTGGGCCTGATGGAATTGATGAGTTTATTGTAGCAAACATCAAGGTTTTGAATTTTGGTTTATCTTTTCCAGTTTTTATTTCAAAAATTAATGAAGGTGTAATAGTTGATGAAAAAGATTATTCCGTATCAGTCAGTGATGCAAAACATGGAATTCCAGCCTTTTCGTTTCGCTTTGATGAGAAAGATAGACCTGGTCAATTTTTTCCTGAAAAAGCAAAAGCCTTAGAGATCCCTGAAGGAAAACTTTGGCATGAATTGCAAACAGGAAATTCTATAGAACTAAATGGTAAGAAAATTGTACCATCACAAGTAACTGGGGATAAGCGACCTGGGAAAAAAATTGGAATTTCAGGTGATACAAGACCAAGTGATAAACTTGTAGAATTCTTCAAAAACTGTGATTATCTTAGTTTTGATTCAACGTTTGCTGATGAATTAAAGGATAAAGCGATAGAAGCTAACCACTCAACTGCAAAAGAGGCAGCAGAGTTGGCAAAAAAAGCCAATGTTTCAACATTAATTCTAACACACTTTTCTGCAAGATATAATGATGAATCTGTTTTACTAGAAGAAGCTAAAAAAGTTCATGATAACACAATAGCAGCTAGAGATTTGTTAGAAGTTAATATTTTAAAATAATTATCCCTCTAGATTTAATATTTTATTTGGAGAAATCTCCATATCATCTAGTGAGTTTTCTACAGTTGCTGCAACATCAGTTAGTGTATCCCCAACTTCAATTCCAACATCATAAAGAGTATCACCTACTTGTTCTGTATTAGCATTGTATTCTTTTAAGCTCATAACATCTTCTAGTAATGCACTAAAAATATTCGAGCCTTCAGGTAATTGTTCTACTGTTTGAGGGAAAAACATTATTCCGCCCGCTATGAGTACAACGCCAACAATTGCAAGTTGTATTTTCATAAAAAATTTTTCAGAATTAGAATTTTATATCAAAACTTAAAAAAAGTTATCAAATTAGATCGATTTTTTGACCTTCTAGGCGTAAACTAATAGGAGATAATCGTTTCAATAGTTTCTTCAATATCATTTGACTCTAAAACTACCTTAACTGGACCTAAAGCAGATTCATCTGCTTCATTGCATAATGCTACAACATTAACAAATGCAGCCTGCTTGTTTAGGTAAAACCAGGTTGAGTTATCTCTAATGTTTAAGTTCAATATGCGTAAAAAGACATTTTTTATCTTTCTATTTTTTATTGAGGCTAAAACTTTTGATAGTAATTCTAAATCATTAGAATTTCCAGATATTGCATTTCCTTTGATTTTTATTTTTAATTCTGGAAATAGATTAAAAATTACAGTTTTAACTTTTTCAATATCTTCAGAAGGATTGATTTCACAAAATACTTGGATTGAAGTATTAGATTTCATTACCTTATCCAATTTTGAAAAATTTTGATGGCAGACTCTACTAATTGATCTATTGTTACATTGTTGTTTTCAATAGATTCGTCAGCAAGTTTGATTATTTCTTGTAATCCTACACTAATTTCACGATTATCGCGCTCTTCAAATTTTTCTCTGGTTAGTGGATCATCAGATCTTTTGCGTTCACTTAAAAAATTGAATCTAGTATTAGAAGATGCTTCTACCGCTAACAGTTTTAGATTTCCAGTTTCTTTTAAGACATTGATTTCGTGTATAGAGCGTATTCCATCAATGATTATAATTTCATGACTTGAGTTCTGTATTGGCTCTTTGATTAATTCTGCAACTGCGCCAGGACCGTTTTTTTCTCGTAATTCCAACATTAACTTGCCCAAATTTTCTCCTGTAGGTTCAAGATTTCTTCTCTTAGCTTCCGCTCTGACTCCATCCCCAAGATTAAATGCTTGATAACCTTGTTCTTTTAATTTAGATACAATAGTTGATTTACCAGCACCCGGCATTCCAGTCAAACATACAACAAGTTTTTGCAACAGATTGTTTTTGAATGACTAGTCTATGAAGGTAGCGATAAATAATTAGAAATATTTTATTTTCTATGAGAGTGTTTGTTGCAGTTGAAATATCTGATGAAAAAATTCTAAATAAAATTCAAACATTTCAAAAGAATTTAGAGATTAATGCAAAACCTACAAAAATTAACCAAATTCATTTTACTTTACAATTCTTGGGTGAAATTGATGAAGAAAAGTGTGAAAAAGTGAAAGAGTTGTTAAAGGCAATTTCATTTTCAGAGTTTGAATTATCACTAAAAGGAATAGGTGGATTTCCAAATTTGAAAAATCCTCGAGTGGTATGGATTGGAATTGATAAAAAAGGAGCTGAAAAACTAGTCAAGATAACTGAAGAAATTGGAATGAAACTTGCCTCGTTAGGCTTTGAAAAAAATAAAAAATTTAAGCCTCATTTGACAGTTTTCAGAGTAAAAAACAAGATTGATGATATTACATCACAAATGAAAGAATATGAGGCAATTGAGTTTGGGACTCAGTCTATAACAAAAATCAAACTAAAGAGAAGCATATTAAAACAGGAAGGACCGGAATATTCTGATTTACTGGTGATAAATGAAAATGAAAAGTGATGTTATAAAAAAATCAAAGGAAATTGCAATTCCAAATAATAGGCAAAGAAAAAAAGTTGATAAAATTGCAAATCAAGTTTTTAGTTTAGTAAACAAGGAAGCTGAAAAACAAAAATCAATCGTGTCAGTACATTTTGGAGGATCTTACGCTAAAGAAACTTGGACTCCAGAAAAAATTGATATTGATATTTTTGTAAAATTCAAAAAAACCACAAGCGAAAAAAATTTTGAAAGAATCGGCAAAAAAATTGGATTTGATTCACTAAAAAAATTCAAACCATACATTAGATACTCTGAACATCCATTTGTTGAAGCAGACATTGATGGCGTAGGAGTAAATGTTGTACCATGTTATGACATCAAAAAAGGTGAATGGAAAAGTGCAGCTGATAGATCAACGTTTCATACTGAATTTATGAGCGAAAAATTAACTGGTTCAATGAAAGATGATATTAGGATTCTAAAATGTTTTTTAAAAATAAATGGAATGTATGGTGCAGAAATCGCAAAACAGGGATTTAGTGGCTATGTTTGTGAGGTTTTAGTTTACTATTTGGGAAGTTTTGAAAATGTACTAAAGGAAATTTCAAAATTACAAAATAATCAAATGATTGGTGATTCACCAAGAAAATTTGAATCGCCTATAGTCATTATTGATCCAATAGATAGGAATAGAAATCTCGGTGCAGCAATATCAATTCAAAATGTTACAGCTTTTATCTTGATTGCAAGAAATTTCTTGAAGAAAAATTCAATTACATATTTTAAGGAAAAATCAGAGAAGAGAATCTCTGCTGATTTGGCAAAGAATGTGTTAATTGTAAATTTCAAATACAAAAAAAGAAGTGATGACATAATTTATGGGCAGATAAAACGAGCAGCAAGCTCAATTGAATCTCAAATGGTAAAAGAGGGATTTAATGTTCTCAGAAACGATGTAATTGCATATAACGAAAATAAAGCTGATTTGTTGTTCTTGTTGGAATCACCGATAATTTCAAAAAATGAAATTAGAACGGGTCCTGATGTATTTTCTACTGACTACTCAAGTAAATTCATTCACATAAATTCAAAAAAATCTAAATTAATGTGGACAGATAAAGATGGAAAATTACAAACAATACAAACTAGAAGATATGAAAATGCCAAGTTGTATCTTAATGATCTAATTAAGAATCATATTGGTGAATCTGGAATACCAAAAGGACTAAGATCTGATTTTAAAAATGGATTTAAAATTACAACCGGAAAAGACAAACAAAACAAATCCGTTAAAAAGAGCATTTCAAAACTGATAACTACTGATGAAACAGCATTTTCAACCAGTTAGTGTTTTTAAAAAAGACCTTTACAAGAAAATTCTTGCTTTTCCTAAAGTAAAAGAATCTGAGATTGAAAGACGAATAGTCGAATTAAAAAAATTAGGTGTTACACATGTTTCGTTTACAGGACCACTGCAAATTGAGAAATGTTGCATACTTGGAAAGGGATATGTTGGAATGGTGGTTCTTGCAAAAAAAGATGGTAATGTAATAGCACTAAAAATTAGGAGGGTAGACTCACCAAGAAAAAACATGGCAAATGAGGCTAAATTACTTAAAACTGCAAATAAAGTTGGTGTTGGTCCAAGGTTTATCAAAAATTCAAAAAACTTTTTGATAATGGAGTACATAGAAGGTGAGAAAATTATTGATTGGGCAAAGAAAACACGATGTACTGCAAAAGGTATACGTTCAATTCTCAATAGTATTTTGAGAGAATGTTTTCTCTTGGATAATTCAGCATTGGATCACGGAGAATTAAGCAAGATTGACAAACACGTCATTGTTGGAAAAAATAGAAACACAATCATCGATTTTGAGAGTTCTAGTACAAATAGGAAATCATCTAATGTGACAAGTGCGACACAGGCAATATTCATTGGGACAGGTCTTGCTAAAATCATTCAAAAAAAAATAAGGTTGCCCACAAGAACAAAGATAATTAATCTAATTCGCCAGTATAAGAAAAATCCAACATTAGAAAATTTTGAAAAAATTACTATTGGATTAAAATTACAAGCACCAGGTAAATTTGAAAAAGAAGTTCAAATGCTTTATTCAGACAAGACACTTGAGCCATTGATTAGAAAAATTGGTCCATGTACAATGAGGATTACAAAAAACCCATATCAGACACTAGTAGAGGCAATAATTTATCAGCAATTATCAGAGGCATCGGCTACAGCAATTGCAAATAGATTTCTGAAGATCTATGGAAAATTTCCAACTCCAAAAGAAGTTATGAAAACTTCTAATAAGAAATTAAAAGATACGGGAATTTCTGGCACAAAGGTAAATTACATTAAAGGTTTATCAAAACAAATTCTTGAAAAAAAGATTGATTTTAGAAAAATTTCAAAATTAAATGACAGAGAAGTTATTGCAGAACTGACAAAAATAAAAGGTATTGGGAATTGGACTGCTCAGATTTATCTAATGTTTTGCTTACAACGAAAGGATATTTTTCCTGTAGATGATCTGGGAATAAAAAAAGGAATTAGAGATTTGTTTTTACTAAAAGAATTACCAAATCCAGAAACTATGGAAAAATTTTCTGCTAGATGGAAACCAAATCGTAGTATTGCTTGCTGGTATATTTGGAAAAGTCAAAAAATTAATTCTATTGGATAATGGGATCGGGAGGATTTGAACCTCCGACCTCCAGCACCCCAGGCTGGCATCATAGCCATACTAGACGACGACCCCTGAAAACTTTTACAAATTATGAAATAATTAAATCGTGGTATCACAAAGTAATAATATGAAAATTTGTTCAATTTGTAAAAAAATTTCTGGAACTGACAATGATCACTTGGACTGTTTAGAAAAAAGACGGGTTGAATTAGAAGATGGAGGCTTGAAAGAAAGTTTGGCAGAAAAACTAGACATGCAAAAGGATCCAAATGATATCGGTGTGGAGATCAAAGCTGTTTTGGAACATTTAACAAAAGAGAAAGAAAAAACTTCTGAATAAAAAATTATCTGTCTTGTGTGGTAGGTCTTACAAGAATTTCGTTTACATTCATATGATTTGGTGCATCGATTGCAAAAACAATTGCGTTTGCAATATCTTCTGCTTTCAGCGCTTCCATTTGTTTAGAGGTTTCAACAAATTTTTCAAGTGATTCATCAGTAATTGTATTTGTTAGTTCTGTTTCTACGACCCCTGGCTCTATGCTTGTAACACGTATGTTCTTTCTTGGACTAAGTTCTTGCCGTAGACCCTCAGTAAATGCAGTAACAGCATGTTTTGTAGCACAATATATGCTACCTGCAGGAAATACGATTCTTCCTGCAACTGATGAAATATTGATTATGTGGCCTGATTTTTTTTCAAGCATTGTAGGTAATACTGCTGCTGTACAATACAAAACACCCTTGATATTTACATCAACCATTCTATCCCACTCGTCAATTTTGAGATTTTTGATGAAGCTTAGAGGCATCAAACCAGCATTGTTTACTATAACATCAACCTGACCCCATTTTTCTATAACTTTGGTAACAAAAGAATCACATTCAGATTTTTTAGTGACGTCTAGTTTTGAAATTAGTATCTCTCCATCTTGTTCGTTGATTTCTTTTTGTAGTTTTTCTAATCTATCTAACCTTCTAGCTCCTACTGCTACTTTTGCACCACTTTGTGCTAAAATTTTTGCAGTAGCATACCCAATTCCACTACTTGCTCCAGTAATAATTACAACCTTGTCTTTTATCAAAGCAGTTTTTCTCAAGTTTTTACGTGTAAATGTGTTTACCTCTATTGAAATATTATTGCAGATTTATTAGATCAAAAATCATACATCAATTATGAAGCCTGAGAAATGTGCATATTGTGGTGATATGGTAGATTTGCCATTCGAATGTAATTACTGCAAAGATCCTTTTTGTGCAGAACATAGACTTCCAGAAGATCATCGATGTGTGAAGTTAACACAAATACGAGCCAAAAAATTTGGTCAGCGTGGAGTAGTCAGAGATGGTGGACCAAACGATTCCGGATTAAAAAAATTTTTTAGAAAATTTAAGTAACTAATAGTCAGATTTTTCTGGATCAATTTTTGAACGTCTAGCTTGATAGAATAATGTTATTGCTAATGCAAGTAGAACAAAAGCTGAGAGCCAATGGGGTTCAGCATTAATGTGTTTATCAGAACTTGTTGCTATGTATGGCATGAAACCAATATAGGCAATTGAAAATGCAATCATCGTTACGCCTTGAATACTAAGCTTTGTCCATGTTGGAATAATTTTAACAAGTCTGAAAATAGCTTCTATGATAAATAATGCAACTACAGGATAAACTGTCAAGAGAATAAAATCAATTATATCAACTGAACCAGCATGTGACATTTTATTTCTCAGTTATCTAAATGGATTTTAACTGCCAGGTTTTTTGTAATAAATTCCTGTGCGTCTTTGTTAGGTATTGTGGCTATATCCTCTGATTTGAATGGCCCATATTTTTCAGAATCTACAGCAACAATTTCTTCAACATCTTTTAAAAATCTAATAGAAATAGGTTTTGTTTTATGCTTTTGGGAAATAGACTCTAAAACCTTGGTTTTCCCACTCAAAGTACTAGATAGAATCATTTCGTTTCTTTCCTCCATTTCATCACTTGAATCTAAAACAAATCGTTCTTCATCAATTAAATTTCCTTTTTCTATTTTTGTGTTAATGGATGCCTTTTCCAAACGAAATTTCATTATTAGTGATGTTAATAGGCTCGTTTTTTCAACAAGATTATTTTTGAGTTTTGCTTCTAATCCGCTATATTCTTCAGTTTTTAGTTTTCCAATAAGCTGGGATAATGTAGTGTAAAATTCTGGATTTATTTGTTGAATGTCATTATTTTCAATTTCATTTAATGCAATTCTGTATAAAGCAGTGAGATCATAATTTTCATTCTTAGACATTTGTATGTAGTTAATCTTAAAAGGCACGTTTAATTCTTTTAGTTTGTCGAAATTAAATGCCGTATAAAGTAATTGGTGGAAAAGCTACGCATGTGAAATACTCATCTGATGAAGTATTTGCACGAATAAAACATGAGGGAATCAAGTTTATTGATCTCCAGTTTACTAGTCTGCCAGGAAGATTCCATCATACTACGATCTCAGCAGACACATTCACACCAGAACAGATGGAAGATGGTTTGCCTAAACTTGACGGCTCTTCAATTGTAGGTTTTACAAGTATTCATGATTCTGATCTTATCTTAAAACCAGATCCTAGTACATTTGCTGTTATTCCTTGGATTGATGATAAAAAAACTGCACGACTTCTTTGTGATGTTTACTGGGGAGGAGGTAGAGGAAGACTTGAAAATGACCCCAGAGGAATTTGCCAAAAAGCTGAAAAATATGTAAAATCACAGGGATTTGATTATAGTACATGGGGACCAGAAGTAGAGTTTTTTGTTTTTGATAAAGTGAATTGGGATGTATTAACACCATACAAAGGTCAGTCATATTCAATTGAATCAGTAGAAGCACCATGGAGTCAAGAAGGAACTGGTTATCCTATGGGATTACAGGAGGGATACTATCCTAGTACTCCATCAGATACATTAACGCCATTTAGAAATGAATGTGTTGATATTCTCAATAATAGTTTTGGAATTTTATGCGATAATCACCACCATGAAGTAGCAACAGCTGGTCAATGTGAAATTGATATCAAATATGACTACATGACAAATTCAGCAGATGGTGCACAGTCTTACAAATATGTTGTCAGAAATATTGCTCAAAAATTTGGAAAGGTTGCAACTATGATGCCAAAACCAATATCAATGGATTCTGGTTCTGGTATGCATACAAATGTTAGTCTTTGGAAAAATGATCAAAATACATTTTTTGATCAAGAGTCAGATTTGGAACTAAGTCAGGTAGGTCGTTATTTCTGTGGTGGTATAATGTCTCATGCAAAAGCTCTTACAGCAATTACAAACCCAACAACAAATTCCTATCACAGATTAGTTCCAGGTTATGAAGCACCAGTTTACATTGCATGGAGTTCAAGTAACAGATCTGCTACAATTAGAATCCCTGCTCACTTTAAAGGTGAAAAATATGCGTTTATGAAAAGATTAGAGTATCGTGTTCCTGATCCTGCTTCTAATCCATATCTAGTATTCTCTGCAGTTTTAGCAGCGGGTCTAGACGGAATAAAGAAAAAAATGGATCCCGGTGATCCAGTTCAAGAAGACATTTACAAAATGTCAAGATCAGAAAGAAGGAAACGTGGTATTGATACATTACCTGCAAATCTTGGAAGAGCTTTAGATGAATTAGAAAGTGATAGAAAATTCCTATCACCAATTTTCACTACTCCTGTTTTAGATAAAATAATTGATTTGGAAAGAAGGGATCAGAGAGAAATCTCTATCAGACCTCATCCTCATGAATTTTATCTCTACTTTGATGTATAAGATATTTTAAAATTTTCAGAGAGAATCAGCAAATATAAGAGTGATTTATTTTCAATTGTGTTGACTAATAATGAATATTCTTGCAGTGGGAGCACATTGGGATGATATCGAATTGGGTTGTAGCCTAACCCTGAAGAAGTTAGGAGAAAAAGGGCATAAAATTTTCACAGTTGTTGTGTGTAGTTCTCAATATGGAAAGAATGAAGACGAAGGCATGAATGAGGACAATGCGTTAGAATACGGATTAAAATCATTTGGTATGATGGGAGCAAATTACATTCCTACTGAAAAAGAGCCTAATAGTAAATTGGTCTACGGCAAGAAGATAATGCAGGAACTGGAGGAAATAGCCAGTAATAACAAGATTGATGGTGTTTTTACTCATTGGTTTGGAGATGTAAATACGGATCACAAGGCAGTTTGGGAAATTTCTAGAACCGCATTTAGGAATATAAAAAATTGTTTCATGTATCAGTCTAATTCTTACAGTGATAATGTGGATGTATTCAAACCAAATTTCTATTTTGGTTTTAGTAATGAAGAATATGGTATGAAAGAGAAATTTCTATCTCAATATGAAAATGAATGGAGTCGAAGAAAAGATAGATGGTCAAGAGAAATTTTTGAACGCGAACGTTATTGGGGTCATGTTTCAGGAAATGATTATGCTGAGGGATTTCAAACAGGAAAACTTGTTGATTTCTTAGTGTAAAGGAAATGAAATAACATGGTTAGTGAACAAAGAGAAATTGGTGACAATTGTAAAATTGGTGAAAATGTAAAATTCGTAGGAAGTGTAAAAATCGGCAATAACTGTAAAATTGGAAATAATGTTTATCTAAATTCAGTCTCTATTGATCATGACGCAATAATTCAAGATAATGTTGTTATAGGCTATGATACAATTACTGGACATTTTTATGATCAAGAAAAATCAAATAAGACTAAAATTAATTCCGATGAATCAAAGTTTCATGTAGTTGTTGGAAAGAATGTTCTAATCAGAAATGGTGCTGTAATTTATTCGGATGTTCAAATTGGTAATAATTGCTGGATTAATCATAATGCAATTATCAGGGAAAATGTAAAAATCTTAAATGATTGTACTATTGGATCAAATACAATTTGTGAAAATAATGTTTCAATAGGAAATAGATGTGCAATTCATAACAATACTATGATTTGTGCGGAAACCTCGATTGAATCATGTGTATTCATAGGGCCTGGTGTGTCATTTACAAACAATTCTCCAATTGGGCACTTACGTAATGTTCCAGCAACCATTAGAGGTGCAAAATTGCGCTTTGGCTGTGCTATAGGTGGTGGAGCAACAATTTGTCCTGGAGTTGAAATTGGTAGTGAGTCTATTGTTGCTGCAGGTACTGTAGTTACAAAAGATGTTTCTTCACGAATTATTGTTGTTGGCAATCCTGCAAAAAAAATTAAGGACGTAGAAGATGAAAGTTTAATCAAAGAAGATATTCGTAAAGCCTATGAGAATGAAATATGAACTTTGTAGAATAATTGTTAATGCTCAAAAAGAAGAAATATCATATTTTAGAAATCTTACATCATTCCGCCCATATCAGGCATGCCCATTCCTGGTGGCATTCCGCCCATGCCTCCCATTCCTGGTGGCATTCCACCTTCAGCTCCTGGTGGTGGACCTGCAGATTTTGCAGTTGCTATAACATCATCAATTCTTAGTATCATACAAGCAGCTTCAGTTGCTGCAGATACAATTTGCTCTTTAACTGCCAATGGTTCGATGATATCACTTGCTTTCATATTTCCCACTCTGGCCTTCATTACGTCAATTCCAATCCATTTGTCACCTTTGACCTGTTTTGAGCGTAAGTTTGTTAGTGTATCAATAGGATCCATGCCTGCATTTTCTGCCAAGGCCAATGGTATTGATTCTAATGCATCAGCAAATTTTTCTGCTGCCAATTGCTCACGTCCCTCAAGTGATTTTGCCCATGAACGGATTTTTGTTGCAGCAAATGTTTCAGGTGAACCACCGCCTGCAACTATGGAAGGCATTTCCATAACGTCTTTGACTACCATAAGAGAATCATGAATTGATCTTTCGACTTCGTCTACTACTCTTTGTGAACCTGCACGAAGTAATATGGTCACAGATTTTGGATGTCTGCATCCCTCGATGAATACCCATTTGTCTTCTTCAATTTTCTTTTCTTGAATAGTTTGAGCAGAGCCCAAATCTTTTTCAAAAAGATCATCAAGGTTTGTAACTATTCTTGCACCCGTAGCTTTTGCAAGTTTTGTCATATCGCTTTCTTTAACTCGTCTAACAGCCAAAATTCCAGCCTTTGCAAGATAATGTTGTGCCATGTCGTCAATTCCTTTCTGACATACAACAACGGTTGCACCAGAACCAATTACTTTGTCAACCATGGTTTTCAACATTTTATTTTCTTCATCTAGAAATGATTTCATTTGTTGTGGGTTTGAAATGTTAATTTTTGCATCAGTCTCAGTTTTGTTAATTTCAAGTGCAGTATTCAATAGGGCGATTTTTCCCTCAGAAACTTTTGTTGGCATTCCAGAGTGGACAATTTCTTTATCCAGTACAATGCCCTGAATAATTGCAGAATCTTTAATTGAACCTCCTGATTTCTTTTCAACTTTAATATCATCAATGTCAGCTGTATATTTTTCGCCGTTTCTTTCTGCTATTGCTAAAACTGATTTTACAACCATTTCTGCTAATTGGTCAGAGTCTTTTCTTACAAGTTTTGTTTGCATTGAAGTTTTTGCAATTTTTAATAAGTATGATTTGTCATTTGGAGAAATTTGTTCGGAGATGTCTTTCAAGAATTGTTTTGTTTTCTTTCCAGCTTTTCTATATCCATCAACAATGATTGTTGGGTGAACATCTTGAAGAATTAGTGATTCTGCATGTTCAAGTAATGCTCCTGCAAGTACAACTGCAGATGTTGTTCCATCACCTACTTCATTATCAGTTGTTTTTGAAATTTCAACTAACATTTTAGCTGCTGGGTGCTGAACATCAATTTCTTTGAGAATTGTAGCGCCATCATTAGTAATTGTAACATCGCCTAAAGTGTCAACCAACATTTTATCCATGCCTCTAGGTCCCAAACTGGTGTGAACTATTTCTGCAATAATTTTAGCTGCAGCAATATTGTTTTTTTGTGCATCTCTACCTTTTTGTTCTGATGCGCCATCTTTGAGCAAAACAACTGGCATGTTTCCTTTTGGTGTTTGTGCTGACATACAACAAAAATCAAGTTTTTCTAAATTTATAGTTAATTATTGTAAATTGGCTAAATTTCAAAAAAGATCGCTGTTCTTAAATTAGGAAAACAAGGGTGAAATACATGACAGACACGCCTAGAGATTCTTATGATAAGGTATTTTCTAGTCTCCAAAAACATCACACTTGGTTTGAAAACTCTATCCCATTGATTGCCAGTGAGAATATTCCAAGCCCGGCTGTGAGAGAGGCAGTAATGTCTGATTTTGGTAATAGATATGCAGAAGGCTGGCCCGGTGAGCGGGTTTATGCAGGGTGTACCCACATTGATGAAGTTGAGATTCAATGTATGGAGTTGGCACAAAAACTGTTTGACGCTGAATTTGCAGATGTAAGAGCAGTTTCTGGAGTTGTTGCAAATCTGGCAATTTATTCATCATATTCAAATCCCGGCGATGTTATGATGGCATCATCAATTCCAGCTGGCGGGCATATATCACACGGAAAAAAGGAACACTCTGGAACTGCCGGTTTAGTCCACGGTCTTGATATTGAATTTTTTGCATTTGACCCAGAAGAAATGACACTTGATGTTGATAAGACAAAAGTCAAAGTTGAAGATTTGAAAAGTCAAAACCGACTTCCAAAGATTGCAATGTTTGGCGGTTCTGTTTTCTTATTTCCTCATCCTGTAAAAGAACTGGCTGACTTTTTGAAAGGTCATGGCATGCACATCAATTATGATGCAGCACATGTTGCAGGCTTGATTGCCGGCGGGAAATTCCAGGATCCACTACGGGAGGGAACTGACACAATGACTATGAGTACCCACAAGACTCTGTTTGGTCCGCAGGGAGGCTTGGTTTTAGGATTTGACAGGCATGAGGAGCCAATCAAAAAGGCAATGTTTCCTGGTCTTACCAGCAGTCATCACATTCATCACATGGCTGGCAAAGCAGTTGCTTTTGCTGAAGCATTAGAATTTGGTAAAGACTATGCAGTTCAGACAATTAACAACGCAAAGGCATTAGCTTCAGAATTGAATAATGTTGGTTTCAAAGTTTTAGGTGAGAAGCGAGGATATACAGAATCTCATCAGACAGTTGTCAACGTTTTAGATTTTGGTGATGGTGGAACAATCGAAGCTGATTTGGAAAAGGCAAACATCATTGTTAACCGCCAATTAATTCCTGGCGACTTGAAGGCAAACCGTCACTACATGCATCCAGGTGGAATCAGACTTGGAACCTCGGAGATTACCCGACTTGGTATGAAGGAATCTGAGATGAAAGAGATTGCCTCTATGATCAAAGATGTCGTCATTGACAAGAAGGAACCAAGTGAAATGACGGGTAAAATTGCTGAATTTAGGAAGGAGTTTCAGAAAACCCAGTATTGTTTTGACAATAAAGTTGGGGCCTACGAATACATCAAGTTGAGATAGTCTCTCAGAGTGGTGTAAAGTGGTGTGGAATTACTTTTTTAAAATTCTACCAGAATCCAAAATGTTCAAACTTGATATGATTTTGGAGATTCTCTGGCTTCATCCAAGCAGCATCATTTAGTGGGTCACATTTTGGGCATTTTACAAGTGGTTTTGTAGGTTCGGCTGGTTCTTCTATTACTGCTTTTGGCTGGCAATCGTGAGGTCTGCCTTGGGTACTGTGAAGTAGCCTCCATTTGCCTGTAATTTCATGGTATGGTTTATCCCAGATCAGATCTTCAGATTCATAATTACATCTTTTACATCGAGCCAAATTCGTTCCCGAGAAGGGTTACTTTCTAATGCTTTTGATAATATCGGTGAATTTCTTTAGACCACCGGTCTGCTCT
>Ga0209992_10000335_pt1 | contig 63752 bp, 54 predicted proteins | sample 2SBtaG_2_FD_182564 | JGI IMG/M metagenome (GOLD analysis project Ga0209992, IMG submission 182564) | Deep subsurface microbial communities from Kolumbo volcano to uncover new lineages of life (NeLLi) - 2SBTROV12_ACTIVE470 metaG (SPAdes)... | ecosystem: Environmental > Aquatic > Marine >... | reverse complement strand
GGTTGGACAGCCCCTCGGCGCTCTGGGCTTCGAGCAGCAGCTTGGCGCTCGCAGCTTCCGGGTTGGTCAGGAACACCACGCCGGTGGTGAGGATGAACAGGCCCGGCAGTGCGAGCAGGGCACGGGCAGCGAGATGCTTCATGAGGACTCCGGATGTCAGGGGGTGGGAGGCGTGGGCAGAGAAAGCGAGAGGACGCCGGCTGCGCCTTCGCAAGCGGCCCAGAGCGCCTGCTGGAGCGCGGTGTCGGTGAACAGGGGCTGCATGGGGCGCTGGTCCGTCAGCGGGCCGAGGGCTGTGCCTTCGGGCGCCCCGAGCAGGTCTCCGTGTCGACCGACGCGACCGGCCAGACAGTCGACGCACTTGGCGGCGGCGGCGGCGGGCCACTGGGCCTTGCCGAGCGCCACCATCAGCGGAAAGGCGATCCGTTGGAACAGGAACTCCTTCCACGCCGGCATGCCCGCTGTGCCGCCGGTCCCGCCGATGAGGCCCGGTGTGAACCACACGACTTCGAGCTGGCCCTGGGCGCGGCTCGACAGCTGCAGCGCCCAGAGACCTGCGCAGAGCTTGGCCACTCCCAGTGCGTCCACTGGCGTGTAGGCCCGGCGTCCGGTCCAGTCGCCAGCCAGGTACCGCGCGAAGTCCTGCGCGTCGGCGAACTCGGGCTTGCGGATGCCTCCAGGAACACCCCGCGCCCCTTCGCCTCCGATGATGACGACCCGACAGCCCGCCGCCAGACGACCCGCGGCGAGCAGAGCCCTGAGCGTGGCGTGGGCGCCGACGACGTTCTGGGCGACGGTGCGTTCGAGCGTCTGGTCGCCGAGGGTGACGGTCTGGACCTCGTCGGCCCACACCCAGCCACCGGCCTGCAGGAAGACCACGTCGATCGGGCCGGGCGTCAGGGTCGCCACCGCGGCGGTGATGGCGTCGGGGTCGAGCATGTCGAAGCCACCGAGCGCTTCCGCCCGGTGGTCGGGCACCCCGGCCTCGGCCACGGCCCGAGCGCGGGCGTCGGCGGCCTTGGCGTCCGAGCGGCAGGCGAGCACCACCGAGCCACCCTCGGCGAGGATCTGGACACAGGTGGCGATGCCGAGACCGCCGTTGGCACCGGTCACGAGCACGCGCCGACCGGCGAGAGAGGCTTCGGCGGATGGCGCCACGGGGTCTCCAGAGCAGTGAGAGGGGCCGACGCGGGGCTCCCGTTCGGCCGACACAACCTAAACGTGCGCAGACGCCTGTAAAGGAGCAATACTGATTTACAGATCTGCGATTTTGCAGATTTGATGGGAGAGGCCGCGGTGGACTGGAGCGACCTGCAGACGATCCTGGCAGTGGCGGAACACGGGGGGCTCCAAGGAGGGGCCCGGGCCCTCGGCGTGCACCCGACCACGGCTTCGCGGCGCCTGCGGGAGATCCAGGCCACCCAGCGCGTGAAGCTGTTCGAGCGTTATCGGCACGGCGTGGTGCTGACCGAGGCCGGGGCCGAGGCCGTCGCGGTGGCCAGGGAGATGCGGCGGCGGGTCGACGGCCTGGCCGCCCGGCTGCAGGGACGAGACACCCAGCTCAGCGGCACGGTGCGGCTGACTTCGGTCGACAGCATCCTGCGGCTGTGGATGCCCCACTTTGCCGACTTCAGGACCCGCTTTCCGGACATCCGGCTCGAGCTCTCCTCGGGCATGGACATGGCGAACCTGACCCAGCGCGAGGCCGACGTGGCCGTTCGAATTGCAGGCCGGGCCCCCGGCCACCTCATCGGGTCCCGCCTGTGCGAAGTCGCCCACGCCGTCTACGGGTCCGAAGAGCTGATCGGCGCCTACGGGCCAGACGCCACCCGGGGGGACTACCCCTGGGTCGCCTATGACCTGTCGGTGTTCCGCGGCGTCGACGGCTTCCTCGCCGCGCGCCACCCCGAAGCCCGCATCGGCATGCGGGTGCCCCGGATCGACCTGCTCGTGGCCGCCCTCCAGGACGGCGTCGGCGTGGGCATCCTCAATTGCCACGTCGGGGACTCGACCCCTCGCCTGAGGCGTCTGGGACCCGCGGACGCCGGGGTCAGTCATCTCTGGCTGCTCACCCACCCGGAGCTCCGGGGGGCCGCGCGCATCGCGTCCTTCATGGGGTTCGTGCGCCAGCTCGTGCGCCAGGAGCGCGACCTGTTCGAGGGGCGACGGCCGCGGCGGTGAGTGGATACGAGGGGACCGGGAGGGGTCCCGCGGAAGGGGCCTGAGCAGTCAGTCCGCCGCCGGCCACGCCGGGTCCGCAAAGGCGCAGGCCCCTTCGTCTCCGCTGTCGTCGAGCCACCCGAACTCGTCGGTGTGCCAGGTGAGCTGGCCATCGGCCGCCCAACACTCCGACGCGGTCGCCACGCCCCCGCCCGACGCCCCGCCGTTGGCCAGGGCGTCACCCCGGCCCTCGCCGGTCGGGGTCAGCCGGGCCAGCAGGTCGAACTGCTCGTCAGCGCTCCCCCCGACCAGGTCAAAGGCGCTGTCATAGGTCACCTCGCCTCCGCCGTCGGCGAGCGCCTGCCAGGTGAAGGTCTGGACGTCGGTGTCGAGCTGGAGCCAAGTCAGGTCCCGCACGTCATAGGCGATCACGATGGTTCCGCCGCCGCTGGTGCCCCGGAAGTCCGCGAAGCCGTCCATGTCGAAGACCAGGTCCCCGGAGCCCGCGGCCACCTCGACCTCGCCGGCCTGGTGGGTCCCGCTCAACAGCTCCCCAGACCACGGCCCCTGGCTGGAGTCCGAGAGCTGGTAGGCCCAGGAGTAGGTCGACCGGGTCGGCGAGCGGCTCATCTCGACTCGCACGAACACGCCGGGCAGGTCCGCGACCCAGTCCCCCGGGCCCCAGACCCGGTGATCCTCGCCGCGCTCGCTGGGCGTCTCACCCCGGATCACGTCGGTCAGCTCGGCCACGACGCTGGTCAGGCCCACCGTGGTATCGATGGCTTCGACGGTCAGGCAGGCAAAGGTGCTCGCGTCGGCCTGGGCGCATGCGTCGCTCGTGAGCTGACCGGGCAGGAGCACATCGAGCTGCTCTGCGCCCGGCAGGGCGTTGACGAAGTCCGCGTCCTCTTGCCAGGGCTCGTCGGTGAACGTCGTGCCGCAGGCTGTCAGAGCCAGCGCGGTCACGGTGGGGAGGGCGCGTCCCATCAGAACCGATACCCCGCAGACAGCGACAGCGCGGCCAGTCCGAAGCCCAGGCGCTCGTCTTCCAGGGGCACGGGCACGGCCAGCAGCCGCAGGCTCAGGTCGAACTCGAAGCGCCCGGGGTGCCAGCCCACAAAACCCGTCCCGCCGACGGCCGGGGCATTCAGGCGTTGGGCGTCCTGGCTCTCCTCGTCGGGAAAGGTGCGCCGCAGGTACAGGGCCTCAACCCGCAGTCCGGCACCGGCCTGCCAGGTCCGGTCCAGGGTCGAGAAGCCGGCCTCGACGCCCGTGCGCACGCCGCCCAGGGCCGTCGGCTCCGGGTCGATGCCGTCGACCTGGATCGCGCCGCGGCCCCTGACCCCTTGCAGGTCGACGGCGGCCCAGCGGCCTTCCCGGGTCTGGAGGCGCCAGCTCGCGCCGACCCCGCCGAGCGGGGGGATGAACTCGTCCGCGGCATCGCTGCCGAGCGGCGTGGTGCGGCTCACCACCAGCTGAACCGACGTGTCGGGCAGGCGGGCTCGCCGGGCCTGCTTGTCCAGCCAGCCCTTGGCCACGTCGTCCTCGTAGCGCACGGAGCGGAAGTCCAGGTCCTGGATCGACACGCTCTCGCCGGCCTGGATCACGGCGTCCGCTACCCGCAGGTGGGTGGGGAAGCGCTCCTGGATCTGGAAGCGGCCGGGGCGCACGGCGAGCCGGCGGTCCGCAGCGGCCGGGGCGTCCAGGTCTACCTCGGCCACAAAGGCCCGGCGGGTCAGGTCGAAGACCGCGAACGCCCCGGTCTGGGACGCGTCGAAGATCAGCGACGCCCGGGCGGTGTCCAGGTCTGTCAGGACCAGGTCCCCCTCGCCGGCCAGGTCCCAGCCGAAGGACGGGTGTTGGGCGCCCTCACGGGTGCCAGACGTGCGCAGGACGGTCTCGGCGTAGACATGGTCATAGGCCTCGGCCAGCGTCACCTGGCCGTCCCGATCCCGGTCTGCGGCGCCATAGAGCCCGCTCACCAGGAAGTGGGTGAAGTAGGACCCGCCGATCTCGTCGGACTCCTGGCTGGCCTCGTCGCCGGTCGACGACGTCAGGATCACCGTGCCCTGGGTGCCCAGCTGCTCTTCGAGCTCGAAGACGAAGGACGGCGCGGGCTTTGCCGCCTTGGTCCGGGTCAGTGCACCGGACTGGCAGGCGTCGATGATCGCCAGCCGCACGTCGGCGCCGCTGGTGTCGAGCATGCGCTCGAGCTCGTCATAGGTGAGCTCACCAGGACCCAGCTTCAGGGCGTCGCCGTCGGCGTGGCCCGAGTAGTAGAACAGGAAGAGCACCTCGTCGCCGGCGGCCCGGGCGGCGTCCATCTGGGGACGCAGGTTGCCAAAGGCGGCGAGGACCTGGCGGCGCTGCCCGCCAGTGACGCTGGCCAGATCCCGCGGCTCGTAGCCGCCGAGCTCCTGGAGCACGCCCTGCATTCGGGCCAGGTCAGCGTGGGCGAAGAGCAGGGGCACCGTGCCCTTGGGACCGTCGTTGTTGGCGACCAGGAGCCCAAAGCGGCGCACGTCGGCCGACGCCGTGGCGGGCCAGGCGAGTCCGGCCAGCCACAGCAGCGCCCACAGACACCGGCCCAGGCTGCTCACCGCTTGCGCACCGCCACGATGGCCACGGAGGGGTCATCGGCCGCCAGCGCGGCCAGGGCGGCGTGACCGCCTTCTTCGTAGGCCTTGCGCACCCGGCGCTGGGCCGCGGCCGTCGAACGGGCCCCGAAGACCGCCACGAAGGTCTCGGTGCCCGGCGTGGCGTCCAGCTCCAGGGCGCCGTCGAGCACCGAACTGCCGGTGGGCTCGACCGCGATCGGAGGCTCGGTCTCGCGCGAGGGGTAGTAGAGCGAGACGGTGCCGGCGCCGTCGACACCGACCAGCACCAGGGTGTCGTTCCGGGCCGCCCGGTAGGTGAACTGGATGCGATCGCCGGCCCGCAGGGCGACATTGTCGGGGGCGGGCATGACCGTGTCGCCGCGCTTCAGGAAGTAGCTGAGCTCGGCGCTCACGTCCTTGGTGCGGATGCTCGGGCCCGGTGGCGGCGCCACGACCACCAGCACGGCGGCCAGAGCGAGGGCCGGCAGCCACGCCCAGCGCCACCAGGGGCGGCGGGTCCGACCGGGCGCTGCTGCAGGGGTGTCCTCCACCCGGTGGCTCGCCGCCCGCAGCACCTCGAAGTCGAAGGCGGGCTGGGCCTTCCACACCGCCTCGACCTCGGCCCGGTAGGCCGCCAGGGCCTCGGGGTCCGAGACCGGGCGCTCACCGGTGAGCATCTCGCCCAGGGTGATCAGGTCCAGGTGGTCGTCGTCGTGGAGCAGGTCTTTCTCGTTCATGACAGCCCCGACAGGTGGAGGAAGAACAGGATGGCGGCGGTCACCGGGGCGGGTGCCGTCTCCAGGACGCGCCGGGCGCGCTTGAGGAAGAAGGCCATGCGCTTGCGCACGGTCGGGACGCTGAGGCCCTCGCGGGCCGACGCCTGGCGGAGGGAGAGCTCGTCGAAGAAGAGCGCGACCACCACCCGGCGGGTCTCGTCGTCGACGTCGTCGAGCAGGCGGCGCACGACGCGTCGCTTGTCCCAGGCCTCGGACCCGCCCTCGACCCGCTCGCTGCCGGCGAAGTCGGACTCGTAGACGTCGAGCTTGCCGGCGTAGGTCTTGTCGCTCCGCAGCATGTTGAGGCACTGGTTCGTGGAGATCCGGTACATCCACGTCAGCGGAGCCGACTCTCCGCGGAAGCTGTCCCAGTGCCGGATCACCCGGGCAAAGGTCTCCTGGAGCGCGTCCTGGGCCAGCTCTTCGGAGCCCAGGATCCGGTGGCAACGGTGCAGCAACACCGGGCCGTAGCGGTCGTAGAGCGCCCGGACCTCCGCTTCGGTCGGTCCGGTCTCAGGGGCGTGATGCAAGACGGCCTCCACCCGGTCTGACCCGGGCCGAAGCCGAAGTGTGCAACGTTTTCTCGTTCTACGGCGTGGTCAGGCAGAGCTCGTAGTCGCCGGAGCCGTCGTAGCTGGCCACGACCCACATGTAGTAGCCGCGGGCGCCGGAGAAGCTGATGCTCTCGTCGCTGGTGCCGGAGTCCTCGCTGGAGCGGATCGCCCGCCAGCCGCCGGCGATGTAGCGGTACAGGTACAGGTCGAAGTCGGTGCCGGAGTCGCCGGACAGGGCGGCGTCGTGGGTGCCGGACGACGACGCGAAGTAGTAGTTGCCGTCGGGCTCGATGGCGTAGTCACCGCTGCCGGTCAGGGTGCCGGCGTAGGTGTCGTCGAAGCCGCTGCAGCCGGTGGTGGTGGTGCCGCCGCCGCCGGTGCTGGAGCTCCCGACGAACGCGTCGATCCAGGTGGTGTAGGCGTCGACCTTGGTGCTGACGCCGTAGGTCTTGCAGGCCCAGTCGCCGTAGCTGGTCACGCCAGCGACGTACCAGGTGCCGCCGACCTCGTAGTAGGCGGGACCGCCGCTGTCCCCGGAGCAGGGCCCGCCGCTGGCCTGGGTGTAGTAGATGGTCTCGCTGTAGACGGCGTCGAGCTGCTGGTCGACCTGGAGCAGCTTGCCGTAGCCGCCGCTCTCGGTGGAGCCGAAGCCGGCGAAGTTCAGGGTGCCGCCCACGTCGCTGCTGCCCAGGCCCAAGCTGCTGGGCAGGTGGGGGACCGGAGTGGCCTCGGTGACGGCGCTGTCCAGCCGGATCAGCGCGATGTCGTCGGTCAGCGCCATGCTGTTGTAGTCGGCGTGCTGCTCGATCTCGGAGACCGTGTAGGTGTGGCTGCTCAGGTCGCTGAAGGGGTTCTCACCCACGTAGATCGCCACCTGGCTGGGGCTCAGCACGCTGCCGCCCCAGCTCTCGACACAGTGGCCGGCCGTCAGGACCACGTCCTCGGCGATCAGCGTGCCCGTGCAGAACGGGCTCTTGAGCACCCGGCCGCCGACGGCGGTGTGCAGGGACACGGTGGCGTAGTGATGGGGGCTGTCCGCGGCGTCGCCGTAGTAGATCTTCTCGGCCGCGTTCAGCTCACCGTCGAGCGCGACGCCGGACTCGCCGGGGGCGCCACAGGCGAGGAGGGCGGCAGCGGACAGGGCGGGGATCAGGCGGACAGCGTTCATGGCAGGGACCTCGCGAATGGGGCGGTTGCGATTGGGACGGCGTTGTACTCGGCCAATGTCGACACCCGCGCGGAACAAGAAGTAAAGCGGGTGTAACGACGGTTCTGCGGCGATTCTGAGCCGCTGAGACCGTCGGGTCGAGGCGGACTTTCTGGACCCGTCAAGAGCCTGTGGGCGCGCTGCGTACGTTCGGATTGTGATACCGTACGTACGGGAGGTTCCATGCCTGTGAACGCCACGCAGCTGCGAGCGAACATCTATCGACTGCTCGACCAGGTCCTCGAGACCGGCATTCCGCTGGAGATCGAGCGCAAGGGCCAGGTGCTGCGCATCGTGCCGGCGGAGCGCAAGTCGCTGGAGGAGCTGTTTCCGCCGCGGCCGGACCTGATCATCGGGGATCCCGAAGACCTGGTCCACATCGATTGGTCCAAGGAGTGGAAGCCGTGATCCACCTGGATACGCACGTCCTGCTCTGGGTCTGTGCCGGAGACATCGGCCGCCTGCCGGCCCGGGCCGCTCGCCGGGTCCAACAGTCGCGCCCGATCGTCAGCCCGATGGTCGGCTTGGAGCTCCAGTACCTCCACGAGATCGGGCGCGTGGCCCGGCCGGCCTACGAGCTCCTGGACCGCATGCGCCAGCGGGTGGGTCTCGTCGTCTCAGAGCGACCCTTTCCTGTCGTGGCCGCGCGGGCGTGGACCCTGGACTGGACTCGGGACCCCTTCGACCGACTGATCGCGGCCGCGGCCCTGGTGGACGACCTGCCGTTGATCACCGCCGATCAGACCCTGTTGGCGAACTGTGCCGTCGCGGAGTGGGACTGACGGCCCCGATCACCCCGGCGCCCGCACCCACAACAGGAACTCCACGTTGCCGCTCTTGGCCCCGGTGATGGGGGAGACGCAGTCCCCCAGCACCGTGAAGGCCTGGGCCTGGGCCGCCGCCTTGACCGCGGTCAGCGCCCCGTCCCGGGCCTCTTCGTCGCGCACCACGCCGCCGTGGGCCAGCTGCTCCCGGCCGACCTCGAACTGGGGCTTCACGAGCACGACGACATCGGCCTGGGGCGCCGAGATGGCCGCGATGGCCGGCAGGACCTTGGCCAGGGAGATGAAGCTCAAGTCCCCGACCACCAGGTCGACCGGCTCCCCCAGGCTGTCGGGGGTCAGGTGCCGTGCATTGGTCCGTTCCAGCACGACCACCCGCGGGTCCTGGCGCAGCTTCCAGGCGAGCTGGCCGTAGCCCACGTCGACCGCGTGCACCCGGGCCGCACCCCGCTGCAACAGGCAGTCGGTGAAGCCGCCGGTGCTGGCGCCCAGGTCGGCGGCGATCCGCCCCGTCACGTCCAGGCCAAAGCTCTCCAGGGCCCCTTCGAGCTTCAGGCCTCCCCGGCTCACGAAGCGCAGGTCTGCGCCCCGCAGGCGCACGGCCACGTCGGTGCGCACCTGGGTGCCGGCCTTGGTCACCGGGGCGTCGTCGACCAGGACCTTGCCGGCCAGGATCAGGGCCTGGGCCCGGGCGCGGGACGGGACCAGCTCGCGGTCGACCAGCAGCTTGTCCAGCCGCACCTTGGGGGTCCGGGCCATCTAGTGGGGTGAGTCTGATTTTCGCGGGAATTCGCTTGCCCTCGACGCCGCTGGCGGCGTTCCGGCTCCTGGACGTGACTCGGCCACGACTGCGTCGCCGCGCCTTGCCAGCGACGCCGACTGCGGCGCGACTTCCTTCGCGAACATCAGACTCACCCCACTAGATGTGGCGGTCGACCGTGTAGCGGGCCAGGGCTTCCAGGGCCGGGTGCTCCAGCACGTCGAGCGCGGACAGGGCGTTGTCGGCGAGCTCCTGGGCCCGGCGGGTGGTCTCGCCCACCCCGAGCAGCTTCACGAAGCTGGGAGGCCCGTCGTCGCCGGCGTCCTGGTCGGCGTCGAGCACGTCGTCGGCGAGCTGGAAGGCCAGACCAAGGTCCCGCCCCAGCTTGTCCAAGGCGTGACTCTGGATCTCGTCGCCGCCGCCAGCGATGGCCCCCATGCGCACGGCGGCCTGGATCAGGGCACCGGTCTTGCGGCGGTGCAGGGCCACCAGGGTCTCCAGGTCGGTCACCGGGCCCCCCAGGCCCAGGTCCAGGGCCTGGCCGCCGATCATGCCGGCGTAGCCGCTGGCGTGGGAGAGCTCGTGGAGCAGCGCCACACGGGTGTCGCTGTCCAGCATCCGGCACACGTGGAGCTGGCGGAAGGCTTCGGTCAGCAGGGCGTCGCCGACCAGGATGCCCGCGGCTTCGCCGTGCAGCTTGTGCACGGTCGGGTGCCCCCGGCGCTCGTCGTCGTCGTCCATCGCCGGCAGGTCGTCGTGGACCAGGGAGTAGGTGTGGATCAGCTCGATGCTGGCCCACAGGGGCATCAGCAGCTCCGAGCTGTCCGTGCCGCTGGTCTCTTCATAGGCGGCCATCGCAAGCAGCGGCCGCATGCGCTTGCCGCCGGTCTGGAGCGGGTAGCGGCACATGACCCCGAAGCTGGGGGGAATGGCGTCTTGGAACAGGCCGTCCAGGTGCTGCTGAAGGGATGCGCGACGGGGGGCTGCCCACGCTTCGAGGTCGAATCCGGTCATGCCGGGGGGTCTATCCCTCGGCGGGAGGCGCTGCGCCCTCTGCCCCCTCTGGAGGGGCGGTGGACACCCGGGCGGGCCCGTCGTCCTTGAGGCGAGCCAGGCCGACCCGATCGGCCCCGGCGTCGCGCACCAGGTCCATCACCTCGACGACCTTGCCGTACTCCAGGTTGGGGTGGGCGTCGACGAACACGACCTTCTTGTCCTTGGCCCGCAGGCGCTTGCGTAGCTGCTTGAACAGCTCCTTGCGCTCCATGACCTTGAGGTTCAACGCGATCTCGCCGTTGTCGTAGGCGGCCACGAGCAGCTGGTCGGGCTTGTCGTCCTTGGGGCGCTGCTGCTTGGTCTGGGAGGGCAGGTTGGCGGCCATCTCCTCGACCGTGCGCGGCGTGATCACCATGAAGATGATCAGCATGACCAGGACGATGTCGATGAGCGGGGTGACGTTGATGTCGCTGTCGGGGCCGCTCCCCTTGTTCATGTTGAAGCCCATGGTCAGCTCTCGTCCTGGAGCTTGTCGGCGGCCAGCAGCAGTGTGCTCAGGCCGCCTTCGTTGAGCACGTCCATGACCTCGCGCACCTGGCCGTAGAACAGGCTGCTGTCGGCCTTGATCAGCACCGCCCGGTTCGGGTCCTTGCGGTACTCGGCGTTGACCGCGTCGACCAGGGTCTCGATGGAGACCTGCTTGCTGTCCACGAACACTGCGCCGTCGTCGCGGATCGACACCACCAGGTGCTGGCCGTTGTCCTGGACCGACGTGGTGGTCTTGGCGGCTGGCAGCTTGACGTCGACGCCCGAGCTCAGCATCGGGGTGACGACCATGAAGATGATCAGCAGCACCAGCACCACGTCCACCAGGGGCGTGACGTTGATGTCGGACATCGCACCGCCCCTGCCTCCGATGTTCATGCCCATGGCGAAGGCTCCGGCGCGGCGCTGCGGGTCGGGGTCCGGCTCACTTGGCGGGGGCTTCTGCGGTCGGAGCGTCCTCGCCGCCCTCGGCCATGGCCAGCAGGGACTTCTCGCCCCAGTCCATGAACTCGTCGATCGCCACGGTGATGTCGTTGATGATCGCGTCGACCCGGGCGGTGAAGTAGTTGTAGAGCCACACGCCGACGATGGCGACGGCGATGCCATAGGCGGTCGCGATGAGGGCCTCGGCGATGCCGGCCGAGACCGACGCCAGACCGCCAGAGCCCGTCTCTCCCATGGCCCCAAAGGCGTTGATGATGCCCAGCACCGTGCCGACCAGGCCCACGAAGGGGGCGGTGGAGCCGGTGGTCGCCAGGATGTTCATGCCCCGGCGGAGCTCGGCGGACTCCCGCACGGACCGGCGGTCCATGGCCCGACGGGCGGCGTTGAGGCCATGGCGATCGACCTGGTTGCGGGCATCGAGCTCGGCCAGGCCCACGCTGAGCATGTGGCCCAGGTAGGCGTTCTTGACGGTGGCGTCTTGGGTCGCGGTGAGCGCCCCGGCGATGTCTTGTTTGGCCAGGTGACCGGTCAGGGTCTCGGCGAGCTCGCGGGACTGGTTCCGGGCCTTGCCAAAGGTGACCCACCGCTCCAGGCCTACGTACATGCTCCCGATGCCCATGAGGGTGAGCACGATCAGGACGACCAGGACGTCGATGCCTGCGTGGCCAAGGATGTCGGCAATATTAAAACTCATCGCGACCTCTGAGAATGCGTCTGGGGCTGGCTACTTGAGCACGAAGCGGAAGGTCAGCACGAACTGCGCCTTCTGGGCTTTGCCCTCGATCTTGTAGGGGTAGAACTTCCACTTCCACGCCGCGGCGACGGCGTTGTCCTTGTAGATGGCCGGGCAGGCCTCGGTCTTGACGTCGGTGACGATGCCCTTTTCGTTGATGAACAGCCGCACGTTGCAGCGCTCGTCGGTCAGGCCCAGCTCGATCGCCGCGCGTGGGGTCTTGGGGTCGACGCGCTTCTTGGGGCGGACCTCGGTCCAGTGGACCGCACGCACGCCGGTGCCGCCAAGCTGACCGCCGAGCACGCCACCGATCTGGCCGCCGATCACGCCGCCGACCTCGCCGCCTTCCTCGCCGCCCTCCATGCCGCCTTCGACGCCAGCGACCTCGGGCTCCTTCTTGGTGGGCTCGGGGATCTCTTCGGGGAGCTCTTCGATCTCCTCGGGCTCCTCCTCTTCTTCCTCTTCCTCCTCTTCTTCCTCTTCTTCCTCTTCTTCTTCCTCTGTCTCCTCTTCCTTGGACTCGGCCTGGGCCGGAGGCGGGGGCGGGGGAGGCGGCGGCGGCGCGGCCTCGTCCATGAAGGTCACCTCGACCGGGTCGTCGTCTTCGACCTCCTCGACGATCTGGGTGCCCATGAACACGGCGGCGCTGGTGGTGCTGCCTGTGAGGAGCAAGGCGAGCAGCATGGCGCCGGCCTGGCGGCGGCGGTTGGCCTTGCGGTTCTTTCCAACGGTGTCGAACATTCGCCGTCAGCTCGCGGGACCCGCAATCATAAGGTGCGGGGGGGTGGTCATCTACCACCCTGGGACATCGCGAGGTGTCCGGAGTTCGTCCGGCGTTCACGTAGAACGGCAAGAACTCTGGGGAATCAGGCGAGAAGCGCGCTCAGCGGACCCGAAAGGTGAGGGCCAGGTCGGTGCGCACGTCCCGCGGGCGGCCGTCGGCGATCACCGGCTGGAATTGCCAGGCGCCGATGGTGGCCAGAGCCAGGGCGTGGGCGGGCTCGGGGCCCTCGAGCACCTCGGCGTCGAGGACCTGGCCCTGGGGGCTGACCAGGATCCGGACCTGGACGGTGGCCTCGGTCAGGCCGGCGTCCCGGAAGGCGGCGCGAGTGGGGCGGTCCACCCGTGTCGGAGGACGGACCTGGGCCAGCAGGGCGCTGCTGGGCACGTGGAGCACGCCGCGGGCGTCGAGGCACGGGCTGCCGTCGGTGCTGCAGGCGTCGGCGGCCGGCGCGTTCGGCTCCCAGGGGAGCAGCTCTGGCGCGTAGCGGGCCGTGGTGGCGACGGTGGGATTCAGCAGGGCGACCCGGCCCTGGACATCGACGCAGCGGGTGTTGGGCACGACCCGCTCCAGGGCGTGGTCGAAGGCCTTCTCGGAGACGGGCTCGCCCAGGACCTGGGCGCAGCCGTCCAGGCCGGTGGGGCTCGCGGTCGCGGCACGGGCGCTCTGCTCGTGCCACTGCTGTGCCGCGGCGCGCTGAGCATCGGGGCCCGGGGAAGACCCAGCGAAGGCAGCGGTGGCAAGGAGGATCAAGACCATCACTTGAGGTCTCGGATCGAACGGCGGAAGAGTTGAGCCCGCCGGTCGAGAATTTTCTAGAGTTCCCGCTCCTTGAGCTGGCCTTCGGGGGTGCGGGTCAGCTCCACCAGCTTCTGATCCGCCGCGTCGAGCTTCTCGTGGCACTCCCGGGTCAGGTGGATGCCCTGCTCGAACAGCTGGAGCGAGTCCTCGAGGCTCAGGTCCCCGGCCTCCAGGCGTCGCACGCGCTCTTCGAGCTCGGTGAGGGCCTGTTCGAAGGTGCGGTCGACGTCTTCGGTGTCATCGGACATGGGCCAAGGCTAACCCAGGCCTGGGGGCGCGGTGTTGGATAGGCGGGCCTGGTGAAGCGGATTCGCTACCTGGCCAACGGCGCGTTTGCGTGGCCCATCTTCCTGGGCGTCTCGCTGGCGTGCTTTGTCGCGTTGAGCGTGGTCACCTTGCTGGCCTGGCCCTTCGACAGGCACCTCGGAGCCCGCCTGGGCGGTCGGGTCTGGGGCCCGGTGGTCTATGGGGCGATGCCCAACTGGACCCTCCACCGGACCGGCTTCGACAGGCCGCTTCAGCCCCCCTGCGTGATCGTGTCGAACCACGCCTCGGTCCTGGACATCCCGGCGCTCATGCACCTCCCGATCCCCTTTCGGGTGGTGGCCAAGCACAGCCTGTTCCAGATCCCGTTCCTGGGCTGGTTCATGTCCCTGTCGGGCCAGATTCCGGCGGACATGGGCCTGGACGGGCAGACCGCGGACCGCTGCTTGAGGGAGCTCCAGGCCGGTCGGAGCGTGCTCATGTTCCCCGAAGGCACCCGCTCCGCCGACGGCCGTGTGGCCCGGTTCAGGCGAGGGGCCTTCCAGATCGCGCGGGAGGCCGGGGTGCCGGTGCTGGTGTGCGGCGTCGAGGGCACCCGGCACATCCTGGGCAAGGGCCAGCTCCTGCCTCGGAAGTTCTGGGTCGACATACACGCCGGCGTGCTGGCCGTGCTTCGGCCCCAGGATCACGATGACGCCCGTCAGATGGCCCGCGCCGCCCGCGAGGCCGTGTCCGCCCAGATCGGCGCCTGGCAGGCCCTGGAGGCAAGTCCATGAAGACCCTGTTCAGCGCCGCACAGATCGCGGCCCGGGTGGCCGAGCTCGGCGCCGAGATCGCAGCGGCCGTGCCCACGGGAGCGCACACGGAGGGGCTGGTCGTCGTGGGCCCCCTCAAGGGCTGTCTGGTGTTCCAGGCCGACCTGATCCGGGCACTGAGCCCGCACCTGCCCTGGGTCGAGTGCGACTTCCTGGGGCTCACCAGCTACGGCGCTGGCACCGAGTCCAGCGGGACTGTGACCCTGGACAGCGACCTGCGCCACCCGGTCGCAGGCCGTCACGTGCTGCTGGTCGACGACATCGTCGACACCGGGCGCACCCTGGCCTTTGCCCAGGCCCACCTGGCCGCGCTCGGGCCGGCGAGCCTGCGGACCGCGACGCTGCTGGACAAGCCGAGCCGCCGGGTGGTCCCGGTGCCGGTGGAGCACGTGGGCTTCGCCATCGAGGACGTGTTCGTGCTGGGCTACGGCACCGATCTGGCCGAGCGCTACCGGGAGCTGCCGGACCTGGTGATCTACGGGACTTGAGACTCGTCTGAAGGATCCGCCGACTTGCGCGGGTCCGCCTCGACGGCCTCGTGTCCCGGCACCACCACCAGGTCCGGGCACGACGCGTAGAGCCAGCGAGCCCATGCCAGGCTGTCCTCGAGCTGGTCGGGTTCGGCGTCGACCAGGGTGCTGACCAGGCCCGGGCGGCGGCTGTCCTCGAGGTGGGCATAGACCCAGGCCGTGTCGCCCAGGAACAGCCATGGGCGGTTGTCGGTGAGCACCAGCACGGCGGCGGTCCCGGGGGTGTGGCCCGGCGTCGACAGTAGCCAGATGCTGTGGTCGCCCATCACGTCGACCGCTGCGCGGCCCAGCACGGCCCGGTCGCCGCCGCTGGCCAGGTCCTGGGGCGCCCAGGCCAGGTGCTTGTAGGTCCGTCGCGGCACACCGGGCTGGGTCCACAGGCGCGTGAGCTCCCTGCTGTCGAGCCAGATCGGCGTCTCGGGGAAGTCGGTCAGGCCGCCCACGTGGTCGTAGTGGCCGTGGGTCAGCAGGAAGCGGTCGGGGGCCTCGGTGAGCCGGGCCGCCAGGGTCTCCTCGGCGGGCAGGGTGATGTCCAGGATGCCCAGGGGGAAGGTGGGGAAGCGGCCCTCGACCGTGGACGTGCCCAGGCCGCTGTCGACCACCACCAGGCCGTCGGGGTGGTGGATCAGGCCGACGGTGTGCACCATGTCGTGGGTGCCCTCCAGGTCGCCCCGGTCCAAGATCCGGTCCCGGCGCTCGGTCAGGAAGCCCGTGGCGACGGTCTCGACCCGGATGCCGGTCTCGACGTGGGTGGGGGGGCAGGCCAGGTCGACGGGCAGGGCTGGGATCATGGCTCCGGGCGTATCCTGGGCACGAGGAGGGGGTGCACCCGATGAAGATCCTGCTCGCACCGGCAGGAACCCGAGGCGACGTGCAGCCTCAGCTGGCCTTGGCCCAGGCGCTCCAGGCGCGGGGACACACGGTCCGCGTGGCCGGGCCGCCGACCTTTGTCGACAAGGCCGCGAGGCTGGGGCTGCCCTATGTGGTGACCGCGCCGGACATCGCCCAGCAGGTGGCGGACCTGGCCGGCAACCTGGACCTGGGGGTCTGGGGGGAGATCGCCGCCTTCAAGCGGCTGGTCGTGGACGTGATCGAGCAGGGCACGTCCCCTCGGCCGATCGCCGCGGGTGACGAACGTCCGTACTTCGGACTTTGAGGGCCTCCAACTGAGTTGGGCGGGACGAACGTCCGAAGTACGGACGTTCGTCCCCTTGCCGCTCCCCACCGGCCTGCCCGCCGACCCTACTCCTCCGCGTCCCCGGTGAACAAGACCGCCCCCCCCGCGGCGCTCCCCCCTTCGTCCAGGCCCGGCACCCCCGCCCAGAGATCCAGGGTGCCGTCCCCGGTGAAGTCCTGGCCGACCACGAACGCTGCGCCCAGGTGGTCGTAGGCCCCCTGGCCCAGCACCCGCAGGTCGCTGTCGGTCGCCAGGTCGTGGGTCCCCGTCAAGGGTCCCAACAACACCGCCACGGCCCCGGTCTCGGACGCGCCGTAGTACCGAGCTGGGATCCCCAGGGCCAGGTCCCCGTGGCCGTCGCCGTCCAGGTCGCCCGCTGCAGAGACCTGACCCCCGGCGCCGTCGTGGGCGCTCTCGCCCAGGACCATGGCGCCCACGTCGCCGGCCAGCTGCACCCCGCGCACCGTGCCGGACACGAACCACGCGCTGCCGGCGTCGGTGCCGTTGCTGTCCGCGCCCGGCTGGCCGAGCCACAGGTCGTCGAGGCCGTCGCCGTCGACGTCGCCGGCCCCCGCGACGCTGGTGCCCAGCGCGTCGCCGGCGTAGCTGCCGAACAGCACCGCGTCGCCATCCAGGATCACGGCCCCGGTCGGCAGCGGCCCCAGCACCAGCGCGACGGCGCCGCCATCGGTGCCCAGGAACGCCGCGCCCGGTGCCCCGATCACCACGTCGGGCAAGCCATCGCCGTCCACGTCGCCGGCACTGGCGACGGCGGTTCCCAGGGCGTCGGTCACGTCTGAGCCGGCCATGGACCCACCGCTCTCGCCGCTGCCGCTGTACCCGGTGACCAGGCCTGCGCCGCCGCTGGCCCCGGGACTGCCGACCACCCAGTCCTCCAGTCCGTCGCCGTCGGCATCCCCGCCCAAGGAGACCACCGCGGCGCCGGTGGCAGCGGACCCGTCCACCCCCGCCCACACGCCGTCGGCGTCGCCGGCCCCGAGGGTGCCCCCCGAAGGGGCGAGCAAGAGCCAGACCTCGCCCCAGCCGCTGTCCGCACCGGGCGCGCCGACGATCAGGTCCAGCAGCCCGTCGCCGTCTGCGTCCACGGTGGCCGTGGCGCTCCCCACCCCCTCGTCGCCCTGGGCCCCGGCGACCACCAGCCAGGCGTCGTCGAGGACCTGGTCCCCGGACCCGGCACTGGTGTACCAGCCCAGCCGGCCGCTGCCCCCGTCCCACGCTGGAGCGCCGATGCCCAGCCCGGTCACGCCGTCGCCGTCCAGATCGGCCGCCACCAGGCTCGAGCCGGCCTCTTCGCCGGCCTGGCTGCCCAGGATCCAGCCTTCTCCGTGCTCGGCGAGCATGTCCCCGCCCAGGCCGCAGGCAGGGGTGGACAGGTCACAGTCGTTGTCGACCCAGTCCCCGCAGACCTCGGCCGCGCCGACCCAGATCCGGCTGTCGGAGTCGTCGCAGTCGCCGGTGGATGGCGCGTAGCCAGCCTTGCCCGGGCATGCGACGATCGTGGCCGCGTCCGAGGTGCCGTAGCCGTCCCCGTCGGCGTCCCAGTACTGGGTCTGCTCGCCCTGGGCCCCGGCTTCGTCGACGGCGCCGTCGCAGTCGCGATCCACACCATCACAGAGCTCTGGGGCGGCGGGGTAGGTGGACGGGTCGCCGTCGTCGCAATCGGTCTCGTCGGCGACCATGCCGTCGGGCCGCTCGCAGCCGGTCCACGCCTGTCCAGGTTCCCCAAACCCGTCGCCGTCTGCGTCGGCGTACCAGTGGGTGTCCGGCCGGGCCTCTGGATCCTCGTCATCGCAGTCCCAGCCGCCCAGGGACTCGGGCAGGTGGCCGTCGCCGTCGGCGTCGTCGTCGTCGTCGCCAGCGCAGTCCTGGTCCACGCCGTCGTACCAGGTCTCTGCCGCCCCTGGGTGTCGGGCGCTGTCGCTGTCGTCGCAGTCTCCAGGCGTGGTGGTCTGGTCGGCCTCCACCTGGCAGACCTCTCCGTCCTCGGTGCCCCCGAAGCCGTCGCCATCGCTGTCGACGTAGACGGTGAAGGCGTCGGTGGCGTCCTCGTCGACCTGGCCATCGCAGTCGTCGTCGACGCCATTGCACTGTTCGGCCTGGGCGGGCGAGACCTGCTCTGCCTCGTCGTCGCAGTCCGTCCCGCCGAACGCGACGGGAATGAAGGAGTCGCGGTCTGCGTCGTCGTCGGAGCCCCCGTCGCAGTCCTGGTCCACCCCGTCGTACCAGACCTCGACGGCGCCGGGGCTCACCGCGGGATCGGCGTCGTCGCAGTCCCCGTGCTGGTCGACCAGTCCCTCGATCGGCTCGCACGAAGGGATCCCAGACCCGGTGCCGTAGCCGTCCCCGTCCGCGTCGCTGACCCACTGGCCCGCATCCAGGGCGTGGTCGTCGAGGACTTCGCCGTCGCAGTCCCAGTCCACGTGGTCGCACGCTTCCGGGGCACCGGGGTGGATGTCCGGATCCGTGTCGTCGCAGTCCCCGGCCGAAGCTGCGTAGCCCTCGGGCTGGCGACAGGAGACCAGGGGCTGGGCGTCGTCGCCGTGACCGTCCTGGTCCCCGTCGCGGGTCCAGGTGTGCGCGTCCACCGCGCCGGACTCGTCGGTCGAGCCGTCACAGTCGTGGTCCAGGACGTCGCAGTACTCCACAGCGCCCGGGTGCACGAGCCGGTTGTCGTCGTCGCAGTCCGCTTGCTCCTCGCAGCGGGTGAAGCCGTCGCCGTCGCGGTCGAAGTCCTCGTCGATGCGGCCGTCGAAGTCGTTGTCGAGGCCGTCGCAGAGCTCCTTTGGTTGTCGCGGGATGCTCGTCCGGTAGGGAGCGACCAGCACCACGGGCTCGACCGGAGCGTCTGGAACCGGCTCGGGCGCTGTCGTCGCCGGTGGGCCGCAGGCCAGCATCAGCACCAGGGCTACCATCCCGAGCCCCCTTGCAGAAGATGGATCTCGTCCTCGTTTTCCGACGGCACCAGCAGCTCGTCCGTGCCGTCGCCGTCCAGGTCCCCGAGGTGAAGCAGCCGGTCTCCCGCGCTGGTGGACCCGGGTCCTATGGCACGCAGGTCCGGCTGAATGGCCAAGTCCACGGCGCCGCTGACCGGGCCAAAGGTCACGTAGACCGCGCCCTTGATGCCTCCCCCCTTGAAGTACCCCGGGGCACCCGTCGCCAGGTCGCCGATCCCGTCGCCGTCGTAGTCGCCCAGGGCGACCGAGGTCCCTTGCTCGTCGGCCCCTGATTCTCCGACCAGGGTCGCGTCTGCGTTGTCGACGCTCCCGGAGCCCAGGGGCGCCAGGATCAGATACGCCCTGCCCTTGCCGCTCTCCGGCGCGCCAGCGGCCAGATCGGCGAGCCCATCGCCGTCCACGTCTTGTTGGCCGGCCACCGCAGTGCCCAGTCGGTCGCCAGAGGCGCTGCCTTCGATGATGAAGTCGGCATCGTCCAGGTCGACCTCGCCGCTGTGGCCGCCGCCCAGGAAGACGTGCACCGCGTTGCCGTACCACAGGCCCACCCCCAGGTCGGAGAGGCCGTCGCCGTCCACGTCTCCCAGGTTCTCGACCACGTCCCCGTGGCCGGTGGTGCTCGACCGCGTCGTCACGATTCGCAGGGGCGCCTCGTCCAGAGTCCAGGTGCCCCAGGCCGGGCCGGAGAACACCGCGACCATGCCATCGTCACTCCCGCTGGTGTTCCAGTTGCTGCTTCCTACCGCGAAGTCGTCCGAGCCATCCCCGTCGTGGTCACCGAGCGCGGCCGTCGCCATGCCCACGTAGTCCGAGGGGTAATCGCCTCGCACGATGAACGGGGCCTCTCCCAAGGGGAAGCTGCCGACCAGGGGGCCCCTGAGCACATAGGCGGCGCCACGATTCTGGCTCCCCGCCGTGGGCGCCCCGATCAAGAGCTCGGCGTAGCCGTCGCCGTCCAGGTCACCGATGACGGCCAGGGCCTCTCCGGCGCCGTCGTCGCTCTCCTCGCCCATGGCCTGGCCGATCGACACCTGGGTGGTCGCAAGGCGGTCCAGGGGCGACTCGAAGACTCGGATGGAACCGGACCTGGGCTGGGCCAGGGCGGCGTCGCTGGACTCGGCCACCACCAGATCCGCCAGGCCGTCCCCGGTCAGGTCTCCGACAGCCACCCCGCAACCCCCGTTGTCGTAGCTGTCCGTGAAGAGCGGGCTCACGTCCGCCAGGTCCACCGTCCCGCTCAGCTCGCAGCCCCACGCGGTGCCGTCACAGTCGTCGTCCAGGCCGTTGCCGCAGATCTCCTGGGCGCCGGGGTGCACCGTCGCCTCGTCGTCGTCGCAGTCTCCGGACGTCGTGACGTGGTCCGCGTCCCCCTCACAGGCGGGGCCGACACTCGAGCCGCCGTGGCCGTCGCCGTCGGCGTCGAGGTACCAGGTCGGCGCGTCCAAGGCCCCTTCGTCGGCCACGTGATCGCAGTCGTTGTCGACCCCGTCGCAGCCTTCGGTGGCCCCAGGGGTCCGGTTCGGGTCGCTGTCGTCGCAGTCCAGGATGGACGGGGAGCCGTCGCCGTCGGCGTCCAGGTCTGTCGTGCTGGCATCGCAGTCGTTGTCGATGCCGTCGTACCAGACCTCGGCGGTGTCCGGGGACCGCGTGGGGTCGGTGTCATCACAGTCCAGGGCGTCGTGGACCCGGGCCGAAGGCTGGGTGCACGCAGGCACTGCGTTGGCGGGGTCCCCTGCCCCGTCCTGGTCTGCATCGGCGTACCAGGACGGAGGCGAGGCGGCGTCCCAGGCCTCCCCGTCACAGTCCCGGTCCACGGCATCGCAGCGCTCGCTCGCGCCGGGGTTGACGGCAGCGGTGGTGTCGTCGCAGTCGCCGGCAAGATCGACCCAGCCTCCCGGTGCGTCGCAGGCGAGCATCGCGCCGGCAGCCGTGCCGTAGCCGTCGCCGTCTGCGTCCACGTACCAGGTGGTGCGGTCGTCGGCGTCTTCGTCCACCCGGCGGTCGCAGTCGTCGTCCTCGCCATTGCAGAGCTCGGGGGCTCCCGGAGCCCGGAGCGCGTCGCGGTCGTCGCAGTCCCAGGGGCGGTCCGGCAGGCCGCACGTGGCGAAGCCGTCGCCGTCCCGGTCCCAGGCCTCGTCGACCAGCCCGTCGGCGTCGTCGTCCAGCCCGTCACAGGCCTCCTCGCCCATGCGCAAGCCCTTGGCCGAAGCAGCGGGGTCGGACGGGCCGGGGGCGAGCATCGGCTCGCAGCCCAGCCAGGCGAACAGGGCGAGTTGGATCACGGGAAGGCTCCGCGGGTCAGTGCCCCGAGCGCCTGGTTTCCTTCACCGAAGGGTTCTGGGGCCCGGGACACGGACAGAGCACCTTCCGCCCCAGGAGCTCGTCGTGGAGCCCATCTCTCTGCTGATCGCCCTCAGCGGCTGTGCCGCGCCCGAGACCGGAACCCCGCCCGTCGCGCCCCAGCCCGGCGGGCAGACGATCCTGCCATCCCCCGCGGCCGACTGGACACCGGGGCTGCCCCAGGCGGTGCCCGAGTCCAGTGACGACGACCTGGCGCTGGGGGATCCGGTCCCGCCCACCCTGGTGTGCGACCGCACCGTGCTGCTCTCCGAAGACCGGCAACAGCTCGGCGTGCTGGCCACCCACGAGGACATCCTGGGGTGGCTGGACCCCCAGGCCCTGCGCCTGGACCAGCTGTCACTCGACGAAGGTCCCACCCGGCTGGACTGCGCTGGCGATCGGATCTTCGTGACCCTGCGAGGCTCCGGGGCCGTGGCCGAGCTCGACCTGGTCGAAGGCACCCCGACGCTGCTGACCCAGGCCCAGGTCGGTGCCGAGCCCTATGGCATCGCGGTGCGAGCCGACGGACAGCGGTTGTACGTGGCCCTGTCCCAGGAGGACGCGGTGGTCGAGCTGGACGCCGACACCTTGACCGAGCTGCGCCGCTTCCCGGTGACCGGCGATCCGCGCTGGCTCGTGCTGCACCCGGACGACCAGCACCTCTACGTGCTGTCCGCCTATGACCGGGATCTCTACACGGTCGACCTGGTGACGGGAAGCGTGCTGGCCCAGGCGCTGCCGGTCGTGCAAGGCGTCCAGGACCTGACCACGCTCCAGGGCGAGGTGGATCTGGTCGGACGCTTCACCGGGGACCCGGACGTGTCCCCAGACGGGGAGTGGCTCGTGCTGCCCAGTCTCCAGGTCAACAATGACGCCTCGTCGGACGCGACTCTGGAGGGCTCCACGACCGTGACCTACTACGGGGGCGGGAGCACCAACAACCCGCCGCCGGGCATGGCCCGCTTCAACCCCAACATCGTCAAGGTGCCCCTGGCGTGGGGCGAGCCTGTGCCCGACGAGAGCGAGTTCCTGGACATCAAGGGCGAGGTCGAACGCAGCGACGAGAGCACGCAGTTCGGTCGCAGCTACCTGACCCAGGTGACCTTCTCCCCAGATGGTCAGACCCTGGCCACGACGATGGAGGGCTCGGACCTGGTGGCGCTGGTGAGGCTGACCTACAGCGCGGTGACGGACCCGATCCGAGGCGTCCTGGAGCACCCGATCGTGCTGATCGATGCGCCCCTGGGCCCCCGGGCCGTGGCCTGGGCCGACGAAGCCACCCTGGTCGGCGACTTCCAGGTGGCGGGCACCGCCGGGGCCTTGGATGTCGGGGCGGCCGTGGACTGGCTCCTGGACGAGGACAACCAGCGGGGCGCCGAAGCCGCGACCATGCTCGGCTTCGCCGGCCTGCCCGTGCGCCCGGCGACGGACCCCGAGCTCGATGAAGGCCGCCGCCTGTTCACATCGGCCGTGGCCCCCGAGATCGTCCAGGATGGCACCGGCGCTTCCTGCGCGACCTGTCACTACGAAGGCCGCACCGATGGCCTGGAGTGGTTCCAGGAGCACGGCCCCCGACAGACCCCGTCTTTGGCCGGCGACGTGGACGCGACCGCGCCGGTCACGTGGGCCGACGAGGTCGACAGCGTGGCCACCGAAGCCACCCTGACCGCGACGACCCGCCTGGGCGGAGACGGCCCCAGCCCCAGCCAGGCCGCCGCCATGGCCCGCTGGATCAACCTGGACCGCCTGCCCGCGCGACCGGCCGGCGACCCCGACGCCATCGCGCGAGGCCGCACGCTGTTCCTGAGCCAGGACGTGGGCTGCGCCGGCTGCCACGTGCCGCCGCTCTACACCGACCCCTGGAGCTACGACCTGTTGGGGAACGGCGCCATGAACACCCCGTCGCTGCTGGGCATCGGGGCGTCGGGGCCCTACCTCCACGATGGGTCCGCGGCCACGCTGCGGGACGTGCTGGACCTGGCGGTCGCCGGCTGGATGGGGGAGACCGCGGACCTGGACGAGGCGGACCTGCAGGACCTGGTGGCGTTTCTCGAGAGTCTTTAGCCCGAGGCGTTCTCAGCGCGGGCCTCGAGGGCCTCCCAGCGCGCATAGGCCCCTTCGATCTCCACCTGCTGCGCGTCGTAGGTGCGCGTGAGCTCGGCGATCGCCGCCGCGTCCCGCTGGTAGGTCTCCGGCGCCCCCAGGGTCTCACCCAGGGCCTCGTGGGCGGCTTCGAGGGCCTCCAGCCGGGCGGGCAGCCCCGCGAGCTCGTTGCGCTCCTTGAAGGACAGGCCCCGGGACTTCGGCAGCTGGCCCTTGGTGCGGGGGGTCGCGCTGGGCTTGGGGGCCTTGGGGCTCGCCGCCTGGGTCCGCGCTGTTGCGAGGGCCCGCAGCGCCTGGGTCCGCGATGCATAGGACGTGACCACCCCGCCGCCCTCGAAGCTCAGCACCGTGGTGCAGACCCGGTCCAACAGCGCCCGATCGTGGCTGATGACCAGGCTGACGCCGTCGAAGGCACACAGGGCGTCCTCGAGCACCCGCAGAGTCATCAGGTCCAGATCGTTGGTGGGCTCGTCGAGCAGGAGCAGATTGCCGCCCTCGAGCATCAGCCGGGCCAACAACAGGCGCATCCGCTCCCCGCCGGACAGGCTGGCCACCGGCTGGTCCAGCTGTTCCTGGCGAAACATGAAGCGCCGCAGGAAGCTCGCCACGTGCACTGGGCGATCGCCCACCGTGACATGGCTGTTCCCGTGGCCCGCGGCGTCGAACAGGGTGTCGGTGGGGTCCAGGCCGCTGCGGGCCTGGTCGATGGTGGCGACCCGGACCCGCGGGGCCAGGTGGATGCGCCCGGCCAGGGGCTGCAGGTCCCGCCGGATCAAGCCGAAGAGGGTGGACTTGCCGATGCCGTTGGGCCCCAGGATGCCGATCCGATCCCCGGCCTGGACCGACAGCTCCACGTCCTCGAAGAGCGGCACACCGTCGTAGCCGCCGGCCACGCCTTCGAGCTCCAACAGCGTGCTGCCCGCCCGGAAGCCCGTGCGCAGGTCCAGGCTGAAGGTCTGCTCCCGCATGAGCGGACGGGCGTCTCGCAGGTCTTCCAGGCGCTTGAGCCGGGCCCGCTGCTTGGTGCTCCGCGCGGCCGGACTCCGCGCCGCCCAGGCGGCCTCGCGTGCCAGGGTGTTGAGCCGGCTGGCTTCGATCTGCTCCTGCCGGGACCGTCGCTCGGCCCGGGCCACCAGGTAGTCCCCGTAGCTGCCGTCGTAGGAGACCGTCAGGCCGTCCTCGACCTCGACGATGCGATCCGCGCAGGCCTCGAGCAGGTAGCGGTCGTGGGTGACCATCACGACCGCGCCCCGGTAGCCGTCCAGGAAGGCCTGGAGCCACTCGATGGTGTCGGCGTCCAGGTGGTTCGTGGGCTCGTCGAGCAGCAGCAGGTCCGGTGTCCGCAGCAGCGCGCGGGCCAGGGCCACCCGGCGGGCTTCTCCGCCGGACAGGGTCGAGATGGTCGCGTCCCGGGTGGGTGCCTTGAGGCGCTCGCAGACCGCGTCGACCTTGTGGTCCATGGCCCAGCCGACCTCGTCCAGGCGGTCCTGGAGCTGTCCGGCGGCGTCCATGTCCTCCCGATCGATGGCGGCCTCGTACTCGCCGACCAGGGCGTGGTGCCAGGCCACGGCGTCGTCCAGGGCGTCCTGGACCGTCGCGCCGGGCAGGTCCGGCACCTGGCGCAGCAGGCCGGCGGGCGCGTCCCGGTAGACCTGGCCGTCGTCGGGGCTGAGCTCACCGGCGAGCACCTTCAACAGGGTCGACTTGCCGGAGCCATTGGCCCCGACCAGGCCCACGCACTCCCCAGCGGCCACCGCCAGATCGGCGCCCCGGAGGACCAGGTTGTCCGCAAAGGCGACTTCGATGTCCTGGGCGCGGAGGATCACGGCCGCGAGATATCCCAGGAGGGAGTCGGCTGACGCCCTGGGCTCTGCTCAACCGTCGGTGAAGGTCCGACGGATCGTGAACGTGCCGACGTCGACCTCGCCCAAGAGCGGCACGTCGTAGAGCACGGTCTCGGTGGTGGTGAGCTCCCAGGTGCCGTCACCACCGCGAGTGGACTCGCCCAGCAGCTCCCAGGCGCCGTCCTCGTGGGTCGACACCTGGCGGGTGTGCTCGTCGATGAACACGAACCCGTAGACCAGGGGGTTCGGTGTGGTGATGTAGTCGCTGGGGCAGTTCCCCATGTCATAGGTGACCGCGCCGGTGTACAGCAGGTCGCAGCCGTCGCACATCGACACCGAGCCGCCCTCGTCCAGCCAGCCGCCCAGGTCCAGGGCGCAGTCGGTCACGCCAAAGGTCTCGGCGGTCGAGTTGGCGTCGTACTCGACGATGCTGAAGATCTCGACGCTGGCCGGCCAGGTACAGACGAACACCCCGTCGCAGTCGCTGTCGTCGCAGTCGATCTGGCCGTCGTCGTCGTCGTCGAAGCCGTCCTCGCAGTCCAGCTCCTGGGCTTCGGTCTCGGTGGCGGGGGTCTCGGTCGTGGGGTCGGTTGCACCGGGCTCGTCGCCTGCCGGGGCGGTGTCGCTCTCGGGGGCGCAGCCGGAGATGCCCCAGCCTGCGGCAATGGCCAGGACGACGGGGGGGATGCGGGACATGAACGACCTCCGAGTTGGGGCGCCAGTCTTAGGGGGTCGACCTAGTAACAGTCAAGTCTGACTGTATAGTTGACGGGGTGCCGACGTCCTCTTGACGTGGGGCTGACAACCCGTCTTGGTGGGCTACTTTCGCCGCTTGAGCGCCCGCATCCGCTCGATGCTGGTCAGCCGGTAGGTCCGACGGGCCTTCTTGCTGATGTCCAGGGCCACCATGACCTCGTCGCCGGCGGGCGTGATCGCCAGGCGTTCGGGCGCCACCTTGCACGTGACGCGCTTGCCGTCCCGGGCCAGGTAAAGGACCTCGAGGTTCTGGCCGCCATTGAGGGCACGCTCGACCACCAAGCGGGCCTCGCGGGGGGAGACCCGAGGGGCCTGTTCCTTCTTTTTCTTCTTGCGGGCCTGGCCCACGCTGGAGCCGGGCACCGGCTGGAGCTCGGCCGGGCGGGTGTCGGCCGCGTGGGCGCGGGCCTGGGGATCCTCGGAGATCTCGCGGGCCTCGACCACCAGCTTGAGCAAGCGCTCCCTGGCGCTCACCTGGTCTGGCGAGCCCGGGTAGCACTTGGTCTGCAGCGCGGGCGAGAAGCCGGAGTCGCTGAGCACGGCTCGGATCTCGTCGAGTTTGGCGCGGTCGACCGCGTAGAGCCCGGGCGTGAAGCGGTGCAGCAGGAAGGGCTTGAGTTCGCGCATGCTCTCGAGCTTACGGATCCGGCTGCGGTGCACGGTCAACAGCACGGCATCGTGGAACTCCACGTCGCCGTGGTGGCCCATCCAGCCCTTCAAGGTCTGCTCGACGTTCTCGGGCAGACCGGTCTGGCAGTTGTCCCGCAGGAAGTCCAGCACGTCGTCCCGGCGCCAGTCCTTTTCCAGGGCCCGCTCGATGGAGATCTCGGTCACCCGATAGGTGTTGGCGCGGTCACAGCCTGTGAGCTCGCAGAGCTCTCCGACTCGGAAGAGCAGGAGCGGTGCCAGGCCCGCCGGCGCCATGATCTCGAAGCTGGGGGTCAGGTAGAACGCGGTGAAGCCGTCGTCCTCGGGCGGCTCGAGCAGGGCCCGGGCCCGCGGCGTGAGCCGGTAGAACTTCTCCTGGCCCCACTCGCCGAGCTCGATCATGCCGCAGTTGACCAGCGGGGCGAACGAGAAGGACTCCCGCTCGTTGGTGCGGGTCGGGGCGTACTCGCTCTTGTGGTAGCGCTCACGCCAGTCCTCGCCGCGCTTCCAGCGCCGGTACAGGTTCGACAGCGGGCGCTCGGGCACCCACTCACCCTTGCCGCTGTGCACGGCCCACAGGATCCACTCGGCATAGGAGAACCGCCGGTCCAGGGCCCGGAAGATCAGGTCCCGCTGGTCCTGGGGGTCCAGGTTGAGCCACTCCTCGACCACCTCGCGGTTCACGCTCACGTGGTCCCCGCGCAGCTCGACCAGGCCGTGCAGGATCAGGAAGTCCACGTGGAAGTGGAAGAGCTCGGAGTTGCTCTCCCACAGCTGGGCGAAGAAGGTGTCCATCTCCTCCTGGTGGGCCTTGTAGATGTCCTGTTGCTGGGTCAAGCGCGGCGGTCGCTGGTCGATGTAGGTGCACAGCGTCGCGATGGAGAAGTCCAGCGGCGGGCAGAACGGGCGGTGGTCCTGGACCTGGACCTCTTCGTGGGCAAACACGGGCACGCCGAGCTCGTTCTTGAGGTGCTCGGTCATGTGGTCCACGAGCGGATCGGGGACCAGGTAGAAGAAGTGGCCGTCCTGGGCGTCGGTGGCGGCCAACAGGCCCTTGTCGGCCAGGGCGATCATGACCTTCTGCCACTCGCGCTCGTGCCCGCCCAGGGACAGTCCGAGCTCCCGGTGGAACTCGTCGGCGTGGGCCAGGCCGCCGCACTGGAGCAGGGTGGCCAGCGCCGTGCGCTCCCGCTCGTGCATGGACTTGAGCAGGTTGCCCATGCGGTTGCCCTGGGCCACCGCACGCACGCTCAGCTGGACCAGGCGATCCCGGTCGGTGACCCGCTTGGGCTGGCCACCCAGGCCCCGGTACAGTGCGTGGAGCAGGTTCTCGGGCAGCTTGGAGACGTAGTCGGTCAGGCCCTCGAGCTCGCTGCGTGACAGACGCCGGCGCCGGGTGAGCCCGGTGACGGCTGCGGAGCGACGCCGCCGGCTGCGGCGCCGCCGCACGTTGCGGCCGCTGCCCGGTGCCTTCACGCCGGGGTTGTTGTCCCCGCCCTTGTTGCCGCCGCGGCCGCGCCGGCCTCTGCGGTTCCGACGGCCACCGCCGCCTTCCTTCTTGGCGCCGTCGCCGCCCTTGCCCTTGGGTGCGTCCTGGACCTGGTCCATCTCTCTCTCCAGGGAATCGCGTTCGGCGAGCCCGGCGCAGGGTGCGCGGTCAGCTCGCTGCACGCTCCTCGATGGTGTAGCGGTAGCCCTGCTCGGTCAGGAACAGCTGGCGCTTGAGCGCGAAGTCCTGTTCCTTGGTGTCGCGGGTGATGACTGTGTAGAAGTGCGCCTCGCCGCCATCTTTCTTGGGGCGCAAGATGCGGCCCAGGCGCTGGGCTTCTTCTTGGCGGGAGCCGAAAGTGCCCGAGATCTGGATGGCGACGTTGGCGTCGGGGAGGTCGATCGAGAAGTTCGCGACCTTGCTGACGACCAGGACCTTGATCCGGCCCCGGCGGAAGTCCCCGAAGAGCTGTTCGCGCTTCTTGTGGGGGGTCTTGCCGGTGATGAGCGGTGCCCCGAGCATCTTGGAGACCCGCTCCAGCTGGTCGACATAGGTCCCGATCACCAGGATGTTGTCGCCCTTGTGGCGCTTGATGAGCTCGCGAATGGCGCCGAGCTTGAGCGGGTTGACCGACGCCATCTTGAACTTGCGGTTCTCGTCGGTCTTTTCGTATTTCTGGGCGTCGCCGTTGTTGAAGGCGACGCGGACCTCGTGGCAGCGCGCCTCGGCGATGAAGCCGCCGTCCTCGAGCATCTGCCAGGGCAGGTCGTAGCGCTTGGGTCCGACCAGGCTGAACACGTCGCCTTCGCGGCCGTCTTCGCGCACCAGGGTGGCGGTCAGGCCCAGGCGCCGGCGGGCCTGGAGGTTTGCGGTGGCACCAAAGACCGGGGCGGGCAGCAGGTGGACCTCGTCGTAGATCAACAGGCCCCAGTCCTGGTCGGTGAACAGGTGGAGGTGCTCGAAGGCCGCGGTCTTGGAGCGGCGCCAGGTCATGATCTGGTAGGTCGCCACGGTGACCGGGCGAATCTGCTTGGTCGTGCCCATGTAGGCGCCGACCTGGCGCTCGGTCAGGTGGGTCTTGTCGATGATCTCCCGGACCCACTGCTGCACGGCGGCGGCGTTGGTGGCCAGGATCAACGTGTGGGTGTTGAGCAGGTTCATGGACTGCATGGCCACGATGGTCTTGCCCGCGCCGCAGGGCAGCACGACCACGCCGTGGCCGCCCGAGGGCTTGCCGTCCAGGTACCAGCGGCTCGCGGCCTCGACCTGGTAGGGGCGGACACCGAAGGGCTTGCCATTGCCCTTCATCTTGTCCCGCAGCCGGATGTCCAGGTGGGCCCCGGGCAGGAAGCCGGCCAGGTCCTCGATGGGCCAGCCGGCGAGCAGCGCCTTCTGCTTGAAGATGCCCCGGTGACCGGCGTCGATGGCCCAGTGGCGGCGGCCGTCCTCGACCAGGAGCTCTCGGATCTCGGGCAGGTTGCTCACGACCTTGGCGATGTAGGCCGTGGCGAACTCGAGCCGGATCAGGCTGGCCGGGTCTTCCGGGTGCGGCATCAGCTTGACCAGCCCGTAGCGCTGGATCGTGTCGCCGACCGAGTCCAGGACGTTCTGGGGGATGTCGAACTTGGTGAAGTCGCGCAGCTCGTCGACGATGTCGCTGCGGGTCATGCCCGACGACGCGGCGTTCCACAGCGACAGCGGCGTGATGCGGTAGGTGTGCAGGTGCTCGGGAGAGGCTTCGAGTTCAGCGAAGCGCCCGAGCAGGTCTCGGGCGGCCTCGTACCGAGGGTGTTTGGTCTCGACCAGGACCTTTCCGTCGCCCTGGACGATGACCGGGTTCTCAGGCCTGACTTGCATGGCTCATCGTGCGTTCATGACGGTCTTGCGCGGCGCCCAGAAGGGATACGTGGCGGGGCCGCGGCGGGGGACCTCAGCGCTGCCGCCTCGGGGACGGCATTGGGTTTCTCACAGACAACGGGCGGGAAGCCGTGCTGTGGTCGGGCGATCTGCCCAGGCAAGCGGGACGCGGGGATCCAGCCCCTTGTCCACGCACCAATGTAGCAGCCTGGCACCGGCTGTCAAGCGCCCGTTGTCAGCGGGTTGTCACCCCAGGAAGGGGTACCGCCAGTCGCGAGGGGGCACGAAGTTCTCCTTGATCGAGCGCTGGCTGACCCAGCGCATCAGGTTCAAGGGGGAGCCGGCCTTGTCGTTGGTGCCGCTCGCACGGGATCCGCCGAACGGCTGCTGGCCCACGACGGCGCCGGTCGGCTTGTCGTTGATGTAGAAGTTGCCCGCGGCGTGGCGCAGGGCCTGGGTGGCCTGGACGATGGCCTGGCGGTCCTGGCTGAACACCGCCCCGGTCAGGGCGTAGGTGCCGGTCCGGTCCACCACGTCCAGGGTCTCGGTCCACTCGCCCTCGGGGTAGACGAAGATCGTCAGGACCGGCCCGAAGATCTCCTCGACCATGAGCCGGTGACCGGGGTCGTCGACCTGGACTGCAGTGGGCTCGACGAACCACCCGGTGTCGCCGTTGGCCTGGCCGCCGGCCACGACCTTGGCCGTGGTTTCAGCCAGGTCCAGGTAGCCGCAGTGCTTGGTGAAGGCCCGGCGATCGATGACTGCGGCGACGTAGTTGGAGAAGTCCCGGACGTCGCCTTGGGTGATCTCGGCCATCATGCCGCGGAGTTGCTCCCGCACCGCCGGCCACAGGTTGCTGGGGATGTAGGCGCGGCTCGCGGCCGAGCACTTCTGGCCCTGGTACTCGAAGGCCCCGCGCAGCATCGCCACCGCCAGGGGCCGCACGTCGGCGGACGGATGGGCCAGGATGAAGTCCTTGCCGCCGGTCTCTCCGACGATCCGCGGGTACTGCCGGTAGCCGGTGATGTTCTCGCCGACCGTGCGCCACATGGTCTGGAAGGTGGCGGTGGAGCCGGTGAAGTGGATGCCGCCCAGGTCGGGGTGGGGCAGCACCACTTCGCCCACGTCGGGGCCGGCGCCGTGCACCATGTTGATCACGCCGTCGGGCAGGCCGGCCTCGCGCAGCAGGTCCATCAGGAACCAGGCGCTGTGGGCCTGGGTGCGGGCGGGCTTCCAGACCACCGTGTTGCCCATCAGGGCCGGCGCTGTGGGCAGATTGGCCGCGATGCTGGTGAAGTTGAAGGGGGTGACGGCCAGCACGAAGCCGTCCAGCGGCCGTTGGTCGCTGCGGTTCCAGACCCCGGGCCCGGACACCGGGGGCTGCTGGGTCATGATCTGGCGGGCGAAGTCCACGTTGAACTTCCAGAAGTCGATCAGCTCACAGGCGGCGTCGATCTCGGCCTGGTGCACGGTCTTTGCCTGGCCGAGCATGGTGCTGGCGTTGATGACGTCGCGCCAGGGCCCCTTCAGCAGGTCCGCGGCCTTGAGGAACACGGCCGCGCGGTCCTGCCACGCCATCGCGGCCCAGTCGGCCTTGGCCTCGAGCGCGCTGTCCACGGCCTGCTCGACCAGCTCGGGACCTGCCATGTGCACGCGGCCCAGCACGTGGCCGTGGTCGCAGGGCATGGTCACGTCCCAGGTGTGCCCGGTCTCGATCACGTCGCCGTCGACCACGTTGGCGATCTCGGTGATCACCCCCTCCATGCCGGAGAGCACCTGCTTGAGGGACCGGACCTCTGGGCTGCCCGGCGTATAGGGCTTGACGGGCTCGTTGGAGGGAACGGGCGGGGTGAAGATGCCATCGACGCCGGCCATGCAGTCCTCGCAGTGCTGGGAAGGCCGGACCTAACCAGGGTAGGGAGCTGGTGTGTCCTGGACCCTGTCCCTCGCCGAGATCGATCCCGACGACGTGCGGTCGGTCGGTGGCAAGGCCGCGGCGCTGGCCCGGCTGGTGGACCGGGGGCTGCCGGTGCCCGCGGCGTTCGTGCTGCCTGTGGACGCGGTCCGCGCGACCCTGGATCACAACGGGCTGACCGAGCTGGCGCGCCAGCTGCGTCGGGATCCCACGCCCCAGCGGGCAGGAGAGCTGCGGGACGGGATCCTGGGGGCCGAGCTGCCCCCTCGGCTGGCCAAGGCCCTGGACAGGGCTGCGCGGCGGGTCGGTGGCCCCTTCGCGGTCCGGTCGTCGGCGGTCGACGAGGACGGCCGGGAGCGCTCCTTTGCCGGGCAGTACGAGACCGTGCTCAACGTGGCGCCGGGCGCTGGGCTCCACGGCGCGATCCGGCGCTGCTGGGCGTCCTGGTACGGCGAGCGCGCGCTGGTCTACCGCCGCAAGGGCCTGCGCAGGCCGCCGCTGGTGGGCATGGCGGTGGTGGTCCAGGCCCTGGTCGACGCCCGGGTCTCTGGGGTACTGTTCACGGTGAACCCGGTGAGCGGCAGCTGGCGAGAGATGACCCTGGAGGCGGCCTGGGGCCAGGGCGAGGCCCTGGTGAGTGGCCAGGTCGTGCCAGAGCGCTACCGGATCCAGCGCCCCCGGCGAAGCCCTGGGCGGGTGCGGCGGCGGCTCGGCCTGTGGGGCCTGAGCGAGCTGGGCTGGGAGCCGGCGGAACAGGCTCGCCAGCTGCTGCCGGATCCGGCGGGCGAGCTCTCGTGGCAGCCGGCGCCCCAAGGTGCCCGGGCCCTGACCCCGGCCCAGGTGCTCGAGGTCGGCCGCCTGGGGCTCAAGGCCGAGGACCTGACCGGGACCGCCCAGGACGTGGAGTGGGCCCTGGGGCGGGATGGTCGGGTGCGCGTGCTCCAGGCCCGAGCGGTCACCGCAGCGGGCGAGCCCCAGCGAGGCGGGCAGATCCTGTGGACCCGCCGCTTCGTCGGCGAGCGCTGGACCGAGCCGGCGAGCCCCTGCGGCTGGAGCGTCGTGGGGCCGCTGCTCGAGTGGTTCATCGCCTACCCCGAGACCGCGCGGCGCTTCCTGGGGGGCGCGCCCCCGACCCGGCTCCACAAGGGCTGGCCCTACTTCAACGTCACCGTGTTCCGGCACCTGGCCTTCAAGCCCCCCGGCCGCCCTCCGCCGCGCTTCATGCTCGAGTTCCTGCCCCCCGAGGAGTCCGAGCAGTGGATGCGGCGCTTCGCCGCGCCAGCGGACCTCAAGGTCTACGGCTCGATCTTCCGGACCACCTTTCAGGAGAAGCGCTGGCGGCGCTTCCGGGCCAATCCGTTCACCAACCCGGCCAGCTGGGACGTCCTGGAGCGCCGCCTGGATCGGGACATCCCGGCCCTCGCCCGCTCCGAGGAGCCGCCGGTGGCGCGGGTGCGTGCCGGCATCGAGCTGGCACGGGACTACATCCGGGTGCACATCTGCTCGCTGCTCTTCGCCAACCTGACCTTCCAGCTGGCCGAGAACCTGGTGCCGCCAGCGCTGCGAGACGACCTGCTCCGCTGTCCGGCCGAGAACTGGACCCAGCGGACCAACCGAGCGCTGCACGGCCTGAGCGGTGGCGGGGATCTGCAGGAATTCCTGGACGCCTTCGGGTTTCGGGGGGCGTCGTCGTCGTGGGAGATCTTCAGCCCGCGGTGGGCCGAAGAACCCCACCGGGTGGAGCGGCTGGTGGCGCCCTACGCCGACGGGGTCCTGGCCGATCCAGCCCAGGTGGCCACGGCCCAGGAGGAGGCCGCCCTGGTGGCGATCCGAGCGCTGAAGTCCCAGGTGGGCGGCGCTCGGGGCGCAGCGTTGGTGCGGCTGGTGGAGCTCACCCGGCGCTACCTGCAGCTGCGCGAGGACCAGAGGTACCAGTTCGACCGGCTGCTCTTCGTGCTCAAGGGTGCCCTGCTGGACCTGGGGGCGGAGCACCTGGCGGATCGGGAACGGGTGCGCTGGCTGGAGTGGTCGGAGCTCCAGGGACTCGCCGCGGGCAGCTTCTCGCGGGACGAGGCACTGGAGCGGATCGGCAGCCGGGAGAAGCGGTGGGCCGCCTATGCCGAGGAAGGTCGGCCGCCGACGTTCCTGGTGGGGGACCAGGCCCTGGAGATCCCCGTGGGCGGGGACCGGCTCCGAGGACTGGGCATCTCGCCGGGCAGAGTCACGGGCACCGTCCGCGTCCTGTCGAGCCCCGACGAGGCCTGGAAGCTGGGGCGTGGGGACATCCTGGTCGCGACGGCGACCGACCCCGGTTGGACACCGCTCTTCCTCGTGGCCGGCGGGGTCGTGCTGGAGCTTGGCTCCATGTTGAGCCACGGCGCGGTGGTGGCCAGGGAATACCGGCTCCCCGCGGTGGTGAACGTGCCGGGCGCCACCCAGGTGCTGCGAGACGGGCAGCAGGTCACCCTCGACGGGACGACGGGCCGGATCTACGCGTCGGGGGAGTGAGCCGGGGCGCGGCCCTCTCCCCGGTGGGCTCCTGGGCCCTGGCTATTGACATGACAAGACTTGTGATAGGGTGAACCTCCAACCTGGGCTGCCAGGTTGTTGAAGCTGCTGCTGTTTCTGCTGATCCTCACCCGCTGAGTGCTGTGTCTGTACAACCTCTGGTCGCCCCCCGGATCCCCGGGCGGGCCTCGCTGCCGCGTCCCTTCCTGAAGTGGGCCGGTGGCAAGCGTCAGCTCCTGCGCGAGCTGCTCCAACACGTGCCCAAGCGCCTGGGGCGCTACCACGAGCCCTTCCTGGGCGGGGGTGCGCTCTACTTCGCGCTCCAGCCCGAGCGGGCGGCCCTGTCCGACGACAACAGCCGCTTGATCGCCACCTACACCGGTGTGCGGGACGACGTGGACACGGTCGTCGACACCCTGAGCCAGTGGCCCTACGACAAGGACTTCTACCTGAAGTGCCGGGCTCGGCCCATCGACGACAAGCCCGCCAACGAGATCGCCGCCTGGATGATCTACCTCAACAAGGCGGGCTTCAACGGGCTGTACCGGGTCAACAAGCGGGGTGGCTTCAACGTGCCCTTTGGCCGCTACACCAACCCGCGCATCTGCGACGAGCCAAACCTGAGGGCGTGCTCGGACCTGCTCGGCGGAACCCACCTGTGCCAGGGCGACTTCGACCGGGTCCTCGACGACGCGGAGCGCGGCGACTTCGTGTACTTCGATCCGCCCTATGTGCCGGCCAGCCCCACGGCGTCGTTCACGTCGTACACCTCCAAGGGCTTCAACATGGGGGATCAGATCCGCCTGCGGGAGACCGCGCTGGAGCTGAAGCGGCGGGGGGTGAACGTGCTGCTGTCCAACTCGGACACCGAGCTGATCCACCGGCTCTACGGGCGCGGCTTCCGGATGCGTACGGTCCAGGCCACTCGCAACATCAACTGCAAGGCTGGCAAGCGCGGCAAGGTGGGCGAGGTCATCATCTGGTAGGTCGCGCTACCCTGGGGGTGGCCGATGACCGCGAACCCTCCTGCTCCGCCCGTCTCTGCGGTGATCGTCACCCATCGCGGTGGCGACTTGCTCGGGGCCTGTCTGGACGCGCTGGCGCCCCAGCTCCATGCCCGCGACGAGCTGCTGGTGGTGGTCTCGGCCCGGTCTGGCCAGGCGGATCTGAGCCCGGCTCAGGGCCGGGCCCGGGTGCTCGAGCTGGGGGAGAACCCCGGCTATGCGCGGGCGGCAAACGCCGGTCTTGCCCAGGCACGGGGCGACGCCTTGCTCGTGCTGAACGACGACACACGGGCGCTGCCTGGCTTTGTACCCGCACTCCGCCTGGCGGCCCGGGAGCCGGGGCTCTACCAGCCTCGCATCCTGCTCGACGATGGCTCGGGACGGCTGGACAACACCGGCCACGGCCTGTTCCCCGACGGGTTCAACTGGGCCATCGGGCGCGAGGACCACGACGGGCCCGACTACGACGCGCCGCGCCAGGTCGGCGCGTGCAGCGGGGCCGCGCTGGGCCTGCACCGGCGGGTCTATGACCTCGTGGGCGCGTTCGACGAGGACCTGGAGTCCTACGGCGAGGATGTGGACCTGTCTCTGCGGGCCCGTCGCCAGGGCTTTCCCTTGCGCTACGTGCCCGACGCCCGCATCGCTCACCTGCTGGGGGCGACCTATGGCCGCTATGGCGCTCGCAAGTGCTACCTGGTCGAGCGGAATCGGGTCCGTGCGGCGGTGCGCTCCCTGCCCTGGACGGCGCTGCTGACCATGCCGGCGTGGACCGGGCTCCGGGTCGCAGGGCTCGGCGCCGCGGCCCTGAGCGGGCGGGGCTGGGGCGCTCGGGTCGAGCGCAGCGCGGGCCCCGCGGCCCTGGCGGGCATGGTCTCGGGCCTGGCCCACGTGCCCGACGCCCTGGCCAAGCGGAGCATGGACGCAAGCGCGTGGGCGGTCGACGAGCGCGAGATGTGGCGCCACCTGCTTCAGCACCGGGTCAGGCTGCGGGACCTGTTGCGCCCATGAACGCCGCGGTCGTGGTGGGGCTCGACGTGGCGGACACCCTGGCCGGGGTGCTGGCGCAGCTGCCGGACGGGCTCAAGGTCGTGGTGGTCGACGACGGCAGCACCGACGGCACCGCTGACCTGGTCCCGCCGCACGTCGAGCTGGTCGTGCACCCGGAGAATCGCGGCTACGGGGCCGCCCAGCGGTCCGGCTACCAGGCCGCTCTGGCGGCAGGCGCCGAGCGGGTCGCGCTGGTGCACGGGGACGACCAGTACCGGGTCGACGACGTGCTGGCACTCCTGGAGGCACTCGACGACGCCGACGTGGCCCTGGGCTCTCGCTTCCTCCAAGACCGCGGCCGGACCATTCCCAGCTGGCGTCGCTGGGGCAACCGCGGCCTCACCACGCTGTTCAACCGCACCCTGGGCACGGGCTTCACAGACCTCCACACCGGGGCCCGGGCCTTTCGCGCCGACGCCCTGCGCGCCCTGCCCTTGGACGACTTCTCCCCCGACTACCTCTTCGATCAGCAGCTCCTGGTGGGCGCGGTCCGGGCCGGCCTGCGGGTGGTCGAGCGCCCCTGTCGGGTCACCTACGACCCCACGGTGCAGTCGATCAGCCTGGGCCGCTCCGTGGTCTACGGGCTCGGCTGCGTGCGCACGATCCTGGGCTGAGGGGCTTTTCCCGCATCCGGATTCGGTTCGATCGAAAGATCCCAATTGTAGAAACCTGAAACCTGAGTGTCGATCAGGGGTTGCGCGGTTTCTCTTGACGCGGCAAGATCATCCTTAGATGTACGAAGAAGTGCCCGAGTCTGCTCCCTGGCACAGCCAGGATGAGCGCCACCAGGTTCCCCTGGCGGCCTTGGGGTTGGGCACGTGGGTGTGGCAGCGGGACCGGGAGTGTCTGACGCTCTCGGGTCGCAGCCTGGCGATCCTTGGCCTGACCGAAGCCGATCAGGCCCTGGCAAAGTGGACCGACCGGGTGCACGCGCGGGATCGACACCGACTCGAAGGGGAGCTGGCCACGATCTTCGCCGGCCTCAGCTCGACCTTTGAGTGCACCTACAGAGTCCAAATCCCGGGGGGGACGACACGCTGGATCCGAACAAAGGGAACCACGATGCGTTCAGAGGACGGCACCGTCATCACGGTGCATGGCATCCATGAGGACGTCTCCCCGCGTCTTGAGATGGAGCAAGCGCTCCGCCAGGCCGAGGCCCGGTTCCGGACCCTGGTCGAGGGGTGCCCCGACGCGGTGGTCGTGCTCCGCGAGGGGCGCCTGACCTATGGCAACCCGCGCCTCGCCGCGCTGCTGGGCACCGACGCCTACGAGGGCACGCCGCTCTTGGAGTGGATCCTGCCCGAGGACCGCCGCGAGGTGGCCGAGGGCCTGCGGGCCGCGATCAAGGCCGAGTCCAACGCCACGCTGACCGTTCGACTGGAGCGAGCCGACAGGGTCCAGCTCGAGGTCGAGCTCGCGGCTCTGGGTCTCGACTACGAGGGCTTGCCAGCGCTGTGCGTGCTGCTCCGCGACGTGACCGAGAAGAAGGAACTACAGCTTCGCCTGGACCGCTCCAACCGCATGGCCAGCCTGGGCACCCTCGCGGCCGGCGTGGCCCACGAGATCAACAACCCGCTCACCTTCATCACCGCCAACCTCCAGGGCCTGGAAGAGGACCTGCCGGAGCTGGTCGATCATGTGCGGCGGCTGATGGGCCTGATCGTCAAGGACGTCGGCGCCCAGCGGGCCAACCAGTGGTTCCGCCAGGCCGGTCTCGACGACCTGGACGGTGGCGTGGCGCGGCTGATCAACCGCACCCGGGACGCCGTCGAGGGCGCGACACGCGTGCGCGACATCGTCCAGGACCTGGACACCTACGCCCGGGTCGACGGCGGCGCACCCGGGCCTGTGGATCTGAGCCGGGCGGTGGAGATCGCCCTGAACATGTGTCGCCACCAGCTCAAGCACGGCGTGGCGGTCGACGTCGACATCCAGGACGTGCCCACGGTCTACGGCGAAGAGGGTCGGCTGTCCCAGGTGTTCCTGAACCTGGTCGTCAACGCGGCCCAGGCGGGCGCGGAGCTGATCCAGATCCGAGCCCGGCCCGACGCGGACGCCGTGCGCATCCAGGTGATCGACGACGGTCCCGGAATGTCGGCCGACGTGGTGGAGCGGGTGTTCGAGCCCTTCTACACGACCAAGGAGCCGGGCCGGGGAACAGGCCTGGGCCTGTCCATCAGCCGGGAGATCCTGGTCGGATACGGCGGCGAAGTCGAGGTGCGCAGCGAGCAGGGTCGCGGCACGACGTTCGAGCTGATCCTGCCCTTTGCCCTCGACGACGTGACCGACGCGCTCGAGGAGACGCCGATCCCGGTGCCCGATGTGAAGCCCGAGCGTCGGCGCATCCTCTTGGTCGACGACGAGCGTCCCCTGGTCGAGGCCTATGCCTTGCTCCTGGAGAAGCACTACGAGGTGGTCACCGCCGTCAACGGCGAAGAGGCCCTGGCCCGCATGAACGAGCCCGGCGTGTTCGACGCCGTGATCTGCGATCTGGTCATGCCGGGGCTGAGCGGCATGGGCCTCCATGCGTGGCTCGAGGTGCACCGCCCCGAGCTGGTCGACCGGCTGATCTGGATGACCGGGGGGGCTGTGGGCGACGACGCTCGCACCTTCCTGGACCACACGACCAACCTGGTGCTCAAGAAGCCGGTGGACATCCACCACCTGCGGGGCCTGCTCCAGGGACTGCTCGCCCGGCCTCTCTGACCCCTTGGACCGCGCTGCCTTCACCGAGGCCCTGTTGGGCGTGCTGGAGCGCAAGGTCCACTGGGCCTGGCCGAGCTTCACATCGGGGGAGGTTCCCCTGGAGCGGCTTCACGTGCACTTCGAGCAGGAGTACGAGACCTACGTGCGGGACTTTCCAGTCCTGGTCGGGCGGGCCTATGTCCAGTGCCCCATCGCCGAGGTCCGCAGGGAGCTGGCCGAGAACCTCTACGAGGAGGAGACCGGCGGGCTGGTCGCCGGCCGTCCCCATCCGGAGCTCTTCCTGGAGTATCCGCGGGGCCTGGGCATGGACCTGGGGCGCTTCGAAAGCGTGACGCTGCTTCCCGCAGCGAGGGCCTACCGGGACGTGCTCGACCGCCACACCATCGACGACGGATGGGCCAGCGCCGCGGCGGTCGCAACCCTCTTCATCGAGGGCACCGCCCACGACCGCAGCGTGCTGGACCCTGTGGCGCCACCCCGCCCAGAGCCCCCTCTGACCGAGCACCCGCTGGTGAAGCACTACGGGCTGCCCCTGGAGCACCTGGCCCTCACCAAGGCCCACCGCGCGGTGGAAGGCGACCACCGCAGCGCCGCCTGGCGATCGGTGCTCGACCACGCGCCGGACCCCAAGCGCCAGAGCGTCGTGGCCGCGGTCGAGGCCTGCCTGGTCGCCTGGCTCGCCTACCGGGACGCCGTCGCAGAGGCCTGCGGGCTCAAGCGCTGAAGACTTACCCAGGGCAGCCCAATTCAGAGTCATGCCCTGGATCCAGAACAGCTAAAAAACAGGCGCTCAAGCCGGGAAGGCTAATGCTTAACCAGAGGTTCCTGACCCCTGTTCCCCCCTGTTCCTGTTCTTTCTGTTCTCACCCCCTGAAAGCCTAGTGCTCGTGGCGGTGGTGGAGATCGGGCTGGTGCGGATGGGTGTGCTCCAGCGGCTCGTGGGCGTGCTCGTGGGTGTGCCAGGCCTGGGGCGGTAGCCCCGGGTGGGTGTGGTTGTGGTGGTCGTCGTCGTGACGGTGGGGGTGGGTGTGGGTCACGGTCCCGTGGTCATGGGCGTGTCCATGGGAGCTGCTCAACAGGAGCCCGAGCGCGACGGCCATCGTGGCGCCGGCGATGAGCTGGACCGTGAGCACGGGCTCGCCCAGGGCCATCCACGCCAGCGCCATGCCCACAAAGGGCGCCGTGGCGAACAGCATCTGTGAGCGGGTGGCGCCGAGCTGCTGGGCCCCCTTGATGTACAGCACGATCGATGCGCCATAGGCCAGCGCACCCACCCCGAGCGCCCCGGCGATGGCCCCGCCGCTGGGCCAGTGGCCCTCGAAGCTCAGGCCGACCGCCAGGTTGAAGGCTCCGGCGACCAGGCCCTTGGCGCAGGTCGTCTGGGCGGGTGTGAACCCGTCGATCACCGCCGTGAGGTTGTTGTCCAGGCCCCAGCACACGCAGGCGAGACCCACCAGGAGCGCGGCTGGAGCCACCGCGAAGCCGTTCGGCGCAGCCAGGAGCACGCCCGCGACAAGCACCAGGCCGTTGGCGGCCCAGGTGCGGGCATCCATGTGCTCGCGGAAGAAGGCCCACGCCAGCAGCGCGGTCGCCGTGGTCTCCAGGTTGAGCCACAGGGACACGCTGGCCGAGGGTGCGGACTGGAGGCCCCACAGCAGCGCCGCGGGCCCCAGCACCCCGCCGAACAGGATCGCTCCCCCCAGCCGCCGAAGGTTGGCCGGATCCCGCTGGCGAGCGCCGCTCCCGCCAGCCAGTGCACTGGGCAGGGTGGCGAGCGCAGCGCCCAGGTAGAGCAGGCCAGCCAGGGTCAGCGGACCGACGGCCCCGTCCAGCAGCGCCTTGGAGGCGGGGGTCGACGCCCCGAAGAGCGCGGCGGACCCCAGGCACCAGAGCACGGGCAGGGCAGGGGTGCTGCGGGACTGGGGCATTCGCGGGAGGGACTCCGAGACGGGCTCCCTAACGGTCGGCGGGGTCTTGAGTCCGGGTCCCGGTGGTCCGAAGGAGAGGGAGTGACCCGAGGAGCGGCGCCATGACCGTGTCTGTGATCCTGAGACTCGTGGCGTCGGCGGGTCTGGTGGGCGCCATCCTCTGGCTGCGCCACAAGCGCCGCGCCAGCCACACGGTCCCGGCGTCCAGCCTCACCCAGCTCGCCAAGGAGGCCGGCACCCGGCAGGCCGTGGCAGCTGGGCCACCCAGACCAGCTCCCGCGGCCCGGGTCGCCTTGGTCCGTGGGTCTCCCCTCGAGGCGCTGGCCAGCCGGGCCAACATGCTGCGGTGGGTCACTCACGAGGCCGACATGAGCGGGCGGCGCCGGAACCGACTCGACGTGGCCGGCCACCTGGCCAAGCTGCTGGACGTGCCGGTGACGGCCAGCGCCAGGCGAGGCGACGAGGTGAGCGACGGCCTGATGCGCTTCGACGGTCAGGTGTTGATGTTCCGAGTGACCCACGGGGCGCCGCTGGTCGGCACGGTCCAGGTCTTCTTTCGCGGCCACGGATCCCAGGTCCGCTTCTTGACCACCGTGGAGCAGGTGGGCGGGGGCACTGCGACCCTCTCCATCCCGACTTCGCTGGAGCAGTTCGACTGTCGAGGCGCCGAGCGCCGGAGCCTGGTCGAAGGCCGACAACAGCTGGGGCTGACCTTTCTGCCCGAGGGGCGGGAGCACACCTTCATGGTGCTCGACGTGTCCGCGACCGGGGTCTCCCTGCTGATCGTGGGCAGGGACGCCGTGCCTGCCCAGGGCGATCGGCTCACGGGCTCCCTGGTCTTCGAGGGGGACGAGCTGGTCAAGGTGGCCATGGACGTGCGGCACGTGACGTCGAGCTTGGAGGGCACCCGGGTGGGGCTCAAGCTCCAGAGCACGACCCGGGACACGCGCTACTCCCTGGACGAAGTCGCAGGCGCCTTGGCCGCCTGACCGCTCGCCCGCGGACCGCTCAGCGGCCTCCCCGCCACTGACCCAGGAGCTCAGCGAGCTGGTTCGGCAGCTCCTGGGGACCGGCCTGGAGCACCGGTGGCACGACGCCGGGCAGGGCCCGGACCAAGGCCGCCAGACTGGGCACCCGGGCGGGCTCTCCCAGGGCCTTGTGCTGGCGGTGCATGTCGCGGGTGCGGCGGTAGAGCGATCCCGGGCTGCGGCGATGGCTGTGCACGACGGGTGCGCCGGGCACGTAGCCGATGCGGTGGGTGCGCCCCCAGTGCAGGTCTTCGGCGATCGGCACCTCCGGGAGCGGATCCCGCAGCAGCAAGTCCCGCCGGGCCAGGGCGAACACGTGGTCGTGGCGGTCCACTCGGCGTGGCTCGTGGCCAGGGGGCGTCCAGGTCCGCAGGCGGTCGCGGGTCACCGGGTCCGCGCCGGGCCACGGGAGCTGTCGGCCGAAGACGGCATCGAAGCCGCCGGCTTCGAGGGCCTCGACCAGGGTCGAGACCACCCCGAGCCCTCGCGGCAGCGCATCGTCCACCGTGAACAGCACGTAGTCGCCGGTCGCCTGGGTGACCCCTTCCTGGCGGGTGGGCCCGTGCCCTGCCCATGGCACCTCCAGGACCCGGTCGCCGTCGGCCGTGGCCCCCCCGTTGGTCAGCACCAGGACCTCGACTTCGCAGTCCTGGGCCCGCAGCGCCGTCAGGCCCAGAGGTGTGCCCCGGTTGGTGGGGATGATGGCGGTGACCCGGTGACCGCGGCCAGGCCGTGCTGGGGGAGGAAGGTGGGGCCGAAGGGCATGGTCCAGCGATCGGTCCGAGCAGACCAGCTCGTCCACCAGGGGCAGCAGCTCGTCCGCGTGTCGGTCCTGGGGCAGATCTGCCAGGGTTAGTCGGACGCGCTCTCCGGACCGCAGTGCGGCCTCGAGCTGCTGACGGGCCGACGGGTCCAGGCTGGAGAGCTCCATCCGGACCCAGCCTACCCGCTCGGCTCTCGTCCCTCGCGGTACCAGGCGATCGTGGCGGCGAGACCGTCGTCGAAGCCAGTCCGGGGCTGCCAGGACAGCTCACTCCGCGTGGCGCTGTCGTCCAGGGCGTAGCGCATGTCCTGGCCCGGGCGGTCGGGGCCCGGCTGCAGCGCCGCCCGCGGACGGTCGCACAGGTCCAGGATGCGCTCGGCGACCTGGCGGTTCTGGCGCGGGTTTCCGCCCGAGAAGTGGTAGATGCTGCCGGGGGTACCGCGGGCCAGCACGGCCAGCAGCCCGGCGGCGAAGTCCGACACGTGGACCCAGTCCCGCACCGGAGAGCCGTCGCCGTGGATCTCCAGCGGCCCATCGCCCAGGGCGGCGCCGATCCAGTAGGGGATGGCCTTTTCGCGGTGCTGGCGAGGGCCGTAGTTGTTCGTGCTCCGCACGATGGTCGCGCTGTAGCCAAAGGTGTGGCGCGTCGCGTGCACGAAGGCCTCGGCCGCGGCCTTGGTGGCGGCGTAAGGGTTGCCGGGCGCCAGGCGGTCGTGGGGCTCGAAGGGGGGGTGCCCGTCTGGGCAGGTGCCGAAGACTTCGTCCGTGGAGACGTGGATGGTGTGGGGCACCTGGGCGGCCGCGGCGGCCTCGAGCACGATCCGGGTGCCTTCGACGTTGGTCTGGATGAACACCCGGGCGTCGTCCAGCGAGCGGGTGACGTGGGACTCGGCCGCCGCGTGGATCACGGCACCGGCCCCCTGGACCAGCTCCCGGACCAGGTCCTGGTCGCACACGTCGCCCACGACCAGCTCTACGTCGAGCCCGTCCAGGTGGGTCCGCTCCCCGGCATAGGTCAGCTTGTCGAGCACCACCACCTGGTGGTCGGCGGCGACCAGCTGTCGCGCCACCTCGGAGCCGATGAAGCCCGCCCCGCCGGTCAGGAGCACTCTCACGAGTCGATCCGGCTCCAGTCGAAGTCGAGCACCCCGTGAGGAGCGATGCGGATCTCGTCGGGATCGGCCTGGTCGTATGGCTCGGAGACCACGTTGCAGACCATGGCCTCGTCGGTGCCGATGTTCTTCAGGCCGTGCCAGACGCCGGCGGGAACCCGCACGACGCAGAAATTGCGATCCCCCAGCACCACCCGCATCTCCACGCCGTGGGTGGGCGAGTCCGGTCGCGCGTCGACCAGGCCCAGCAGCACCCGGCCTCGCAGGCAGATCATCCGGTCCCACTGGACCGCATGCTGGTGCCAGCCCTTGACCACGCCGGGGTACAGGGTGGTCACGTAGACCTGGCCGAAGCCTGCGTAGTCGCCGATCAGGTCGGGATCGTCCGCCCGGACCAGCTCTGCCAGGGAGCCCCGCTGGTCGTTGTGCCAGAGCAGGGGCTTGACCAGCACGCCGTCGATGGTCGGATCCATGGCGGTTCGCTATCCGGTGGCCACGGGCCGGGCCACGCGCCGCGAGACCGCCCAGGCGGCCACGGGCAGCAAGGGGACGAGCAGCGTCGCCACCGTCACGGCCACGGTGACCGGGTTGTCGGACGCCAGCCGGGGCCAGTTGTAGATGAACAGGTCGGCGGTCCAGTGGGACAGCACCACGGTCAAGGCGTCGAAGCGGAAGAAGGCCCAGCCCCAGACCACGCCGATGGCGGTCATGGCGACGGCGCGGCCCCACCAGGGGTGCTCTGGCGGCAGGAAGCTGAAGTTGGTGTGCACGATGCCGTAGATCAACGCCGGGACCAGGATCGCCAGCCAGCGACGGCCGGTCCGGGACTCCAGGTAGGTGCCCAGGAACAGCCGGTAGCCGATCTCCTCGCCCATGGCGATGGGCAGGAAGATCAGCAAGCTCATCAGCGCCGGCGACGCCGCGTTGAGCACGGTCATGAAGTAGAAGCGCGGCTGCAGATCGATGCGACCGTCGGTGGCCCAGACCTCGAGCCCGATCACCACCGCCAGGACCAGTCCGCAGATCAGGCCCACCGCGAATCCACGGGCCGACGCGGCCGCGACCTTGGGGTGGTTCAGCCGGCCCGCCGACAGGAGCCACAGGGACTCCCCGCGGTTGTGACCGGCTTCGCGATCCACGGCGTCGCCCGCCGCGATCACCGCCAGGATCACGATGAAGACCCAGGCCATGTGCACGTGGTACTGGAGCAGCTCGACGGTGTCCGAGACCCAGCGGGGCCACAGGGTCTCCCACATGCTGAACAGCCACGCCTGGCGCAGCACGCTGGTCGCGAACAGGCAGACCGCAACCACCGCCGTCCAGCGCAGGGCGCCGGTCAGCTTGACCTTGCCCTCCTGGAGGCGACCCAGGAACACCAGGAACGCCGTGACAGCCCCGAGCGCCAGCATGGTGAAGCCCACGGCCTCCAACAGCTTGCGGGGGGCTTGTGCGGCCTTCATGTCCCGGCGGGCCTGGGCGGGGATCTCGAATTCTCGGCCGGCGAAGCTCACCTCGTCGCCGCGCACGCTGACGCTGAGCCGCTCGTCGAGCCTGGGGGACTTGGAGACCCGCCGTCGCCAGGTGATGACGTGGTCCTTGCGGGAGCCCCGGTTGGTGCTGGACGCCGAGACCTCGCGGAAGTCGTCGGGATCGACGTTCATGCCCTCACGCACGGCCGCCTTGGCCACCTCACGGGCCTCGTCCAGGGTGAGCTTTGCGCCCCGCTGGTCGTCCTGGACCGCCTTGCGCCACGCGACCACGCCGATGTTGGGCTGTACGTCGACCCGCCAGCTCACCTTGGTGCCCTGCTGCTTGAACAGGACCTCGTACCAGTACAGCTTGGCGCCCTCGCGGATCAGCCCCTGGACCTCTTCCCGCGAGAAATTCTCCTCGACGTAGTCCAGGTCGATCGGGTCCACGCGCAACTTGGCGACGGCCTGGGCCTGGGCCACGTCGAAGCCGCGCTCGGTCAAGAAGGCCCGGCCGTCGGCGATGAGCGTGTCGCGGTCGACGTCCAGATCCATGTCCGGAAGCGGCCACAGCTGCGGCAGCGCGACCATGATGAGGCCAGCACAGAGCACCGCGAGCACGGCCAGGATCTTGTCGGTGCGGGACACGGCGGGCGTGTATCCCGAGCAACCGGCCCGCGACGCTGCGGTCGCACCTGTGGGATCGATCCCCCACATGTCGGGTCGCAGCCCCGGCGGAGCGGCCTGGGTCTGCGGCCGGTCGCTGGCCCGGTCCTTGCTGTGGGGCCCGGGCGACCGTGCTCTTCGCCCTGCTCGCACTCGCGCTCTCGCCGGCCCAGGCCCACAGCCCCAACGGCTGCGTGCCCGGGGCGGCCGGCGTCGTGCCCGAGCTGGGCAATGCGCTGGCCAAGCCGGCGCCACCCCGGGGCGATGCCCAGGACCAGATCGACGGCGATGCCTTCGACGATCCCGACGGCGACAACGACGGCGACGGCTACGTGAACAGCGACGACGCCTTCCCCAACGACGAGCGCACCTGGGACGACACCGACGGCGATGGGGTCGGCGACCAGCTCGACGCCTTCCCAGACGACCCCGACGAGACCCGGGACTCCGACTGCGACGGGATCGGGGACAACGAGGACGAGGCCTTCGACGGCGGCGCCAAGACCGCGAGCGTGGCCTATGAGAGCAGCGACGGCGTGTACTGGCAAGACGTCGCCTTCGACATGCGCATGGACCCGGATGGCACCCTGAACATCCACCTCAAGGTCCAGATCGAAGGCCACCGGGACCCGGAGATGGAGGGGCGCTGGGAGAAGTTCGTCGAGGAGACCTGGACCAGCGAGGACGAGAAGATCGCCCTGGACCTGGACTTCGTGTCCGAGGACGGCCACACCCACGTCACCGTCGTGGACGGCGAGGGCCACAGTGACTCGGGCACGTTCTTCACGGCCGAGGAAGACCTGGTCATCGCCCACGAGATCGGCCACCACCTGGGGCTGAACGACGAGTACGAAGACGAGGACGACCCCGACCGGCTCATCGGCGAGGAGAACTCGCTGATGCGCATCAACTGGGACGACGCGCAGCTCTACCCTCGGCACTTCGCGTTCTTGCGACAGCACTGGAAGTGCCCGGAGTAGCGGCGGACACCGGCTAGCTAGGGCTCGGCGGTCCGATCCAGCTCGACAGCGGCCGAGGTGAGCAGCACGAAGGGCAGGCCGGGTGCCGACTGGATCTCGAGCATCAGGGACCCAGGCGACGGGGCCAGGGCGGGCTCCAGGGGCAGCCGCACGGTGCCGCTGGAGAGCGCTGTCAGGGCCACCGCGGTGTCCACGCGCACGGTGTCGTCGGCGGTCAGGCGGACCCGCACGCTCTGGTCCGCGGCGGCGTCGCCGACGACCTTGGCGTCGAGGGCCAGCACACTGCCGCCGGCGATCAGTGGCGCCGCCGTCTTGGGGCTCAGAGCCAGGTGGTCCCCCGGGTAGACCCACCACGACGACGCGCACCGACGGTCGGGCTCGAGCTGGGCGGTGTAGCGGGGTGTGCCCTGGGCGCGGACCAGCAGCCCGTCGGCGAAGTGCACCCAGGCCGGCCCGGGTCCGGTGCGCACGGAGGAGATCGTGTGAGCCGGTCGGTCGAGGGGCTGTCCGTCGCCCACCAAGGACACCACCGTGCACCCGCGCCGGCGGGCCGCCTTGGGTCGGTGGGTGACACTGGCTGCGGCCAGCGCCGGGGCCAGCGCCGAGTCGACCAGGGGGAGGACCTGGAGGCCGTCGGCCTCTTGCACCGGCGGCCCCAGAGCCAGCGAGCCGTCCGCCGAGGCGACCAGCTCGTGGCTCAGGGGACTTCCCTGGACGCCCAGGAATCGCCAGGACTCGACGGTGCCGCCGTGGGTCCCCAGCACGGTGGTCGCGCGGCCGTCCATCGTCAGGCTGACCGATCGCAGGAGCAGGTAGGGCCCGTCTGCAGGAGAGCGGACGACGAACTCGGCTGTGCGGCCCTCCTGCTCGAGCTCGTGGGTCGCGAAGACCAGGCCCCCGTGGGCCTGGACGTTGGCGGTTTCCCCCGAGACGTCGACGCTGATCCGGTCGGCGGGCGCCACCAGCGCATAGGCGCTCAGGTCGACGGCCAGCGGTCCGGGGTCGAGCCCGCTGAACTGCAGCCGGAGCTCGGTGTCCGGGTAGACCCACCAGGCGTCCGTGGAACGTTGCGCCTCTGAGCCTCTCACCGAGCTTCGGTCGACGACAGGCAGGGGGAGCTGTTCTGAGAGCCCGACGGCAAAGGTGGCGGTCTCGTCAGTCGATCCTTCGGGCAGCGAGACCAGGACCTTGGCCCTCGCGTGGAAGAACTGGCCCGTGCAGCCCTCGCCCATGAACCGCGCGCTGACGTGCCCCGCCAGGGCGCGGTCGTCGACCCGGACCTCGAGCGGCGAGGCCTGGCCCGCGCCGATGGCAGACAGCCACTCGTCGGAGATCTCGTCGAGACCCCGCAGTCCGAGTCGGACGCGACAGTCGTACCGGGTCGCCCGGGGCCGACCGAGCGAGGGCAGGTCGGGGCCTGCGCCGTGACGGGTCACGACAGGAGCAGGGAGGGGCAGGGGCGCGGGCGCAAAGCCCTCGTCCGACAGCGCACCCTGCTCGAGCAGCGCACTGGCGAGCTCCTGGGTGAGGCGGCGTGCGCCAGGAGCCGACAGGTGCAGGCCGTCCCGGAAGTCGCTGTCCTGGATGGTCGGGGTCTGGGACAGGTCGATGTAGCCAGCGCCGGCGCTGTTCAGGGCGGCCACGAAGGGCCTCTGCACGTCCTGGGGCGGCACGGGCCAGGACAGCCGGACCGACGTCGACACGGGCAGCCTGGCGAAGGCGATGCGGCTGTCGTGGGCGGCGGCCAGCGCCAACAGATCGGGCACCAGGGTGTTCGCCAGGTCGGTGGTGCGCGCCTGGGCCACCTCGAGCTGCTCGTTCTCCACCACGGGGATCACGCGCTTGTAGAGCGCCAGGTCGGTGTTGGCGCCGTCCTTGCCGAAGACCTCCTCCATGTCCGCCGTGGCCTGGTCCCGGTCGGGGGCCAGTCCGTACTTCACCCACTCCAGGATCCGGTCCCGCACCCGCAGGCGGTTCACGCGGATCCGGCCCAGGGCACCGCCGGCGTCCTCGCGACCGAAGACCTTGCGCCAGAGCACGGGCTCGTGGGCGGACATGTGCTCCTCGAGCCGCTCCCGGTCTCGTTCCCCCGGCAGATCGAGGGTCAGCACCCGAGACAGGGGGTTGGCGATGATCACCAGCTCTGGCCGATAGCCTTCGGCGTAGACCCGATTGGCGAGCAGGGCGTACCAGGTGGGCGCCGCGGAGCCCTGGACGGCCAGGGTGACCACGTTGCCCTTCAGGCCGAGCTGTTTCTTGAGCACCCCTCGGTGGATGCCCTGCATCGTGAGTGAATTGCCGATCACGACGACCTGGGGGTCGTTGTCGCGCATGAGCTGGTCCATGGCCAGGGCGCCACTGCCACTGGCCTGGATCCTGGGCGTCATGTCCTGGGCCAGCAGACCCAGGGTGACCCCGACCAGGACCACCGGTCCCAGCACCGCCAGGACCCAGCTCAGGGGGCTAGAACTGGAAGTAGATGAAGTCATTGGACGTGGTGCGGACAAAGGTCAGGATCGCCATCGCGAACGCGGCCCAGAGGGTGGTCTGCACGGGCAGGTACCAGCGGCTCTGTTGCAGGTTCGGGAGGACGCGCTTCTGGAGCACGAGCGCCAGGACCAGCGGTGCCCCGGTGGCAGCGCAGATCGCCAGCATGACGCCGGTGGCGGACCACTCGGCCGGGGTCGCCGCGAAGGGACTCAGGGTGAAGTAGTGCAGCAGGCGATCGATGTCCGTCTCTCGGAAGATCAGCCAGCCCACGTTGGTGAAGCCGAACATGATGCCGATCGCCACCGCCCGGGACCCCGGCAAGGCCTTCCAGGCCTGGGGAATGCGGGGCACGACCAGCCGATAGCCGGTGAGCAGAGCCGCGTGGAAGGCGCCCCAGAGCACGAAGGTCCACGCGGCGCCGTGCCACAGGCCTGAGATCAGCATCGCGGCAAAGGTGGCGCGGGTCATGTTGGCGAAGCCGCCGCGTGAGCCCCCCAGGGGGATGTACAGGTAGTCCCGGATCCAGGTCGAGAAGGACACGTGCCAGCGGCGCCAGAACTCGGACGGGTTCCGGGCCATGTAGGGGTGCTTGAAGTTCTCCACCAGCTCGAATCCGAGCATGCGCGCGATGCCCCGGGCGATGTCCGTGTACCCGGAGAAGTCGGCCAGGATCTGGATGGCGAAGCCCAGGGTCGCAGCCCAGATCAGAGGACCCGACGGGTCGGTCAGGGTGAAGATCTTGTCGACGTAGGGCGCCACGGTGTCGGCGATGCAGACCTTTTTGGTGGCCCCCCAGAGCGCCAGGGCGAAGCCCGAGCGCACGGCCTGGAGCTCGAAGACCCGCGCCTGCTCGACCTGCTTGAGCAGGTTCTTGGCGCGCTCGACTGGGCCGGCCACGAGCTGCGGGAAGAAGCTCACGAACACGACGTAGTCCAGGAAATTCTTCCGGGGTTCGACCTGGCCCCGGTACACGTCGATCGTGTAGCTCATGGTCTGGAACGTGTAGAACGAGATGCCGACGGGCAGGAAGATGCCCAGGGTGTGGAGGTTGGTCTGCAGGCCGAGCACGTCCAGCGCCGCGATGATGTTCTCGATGAAGAAGTCGCAGTACTTGAACGTGCCGAGCAGGCCCAGGTTGCCGGTCAGGCTGAGCATCAAGAAGCGCTTCTTGCGCTCTGGCCAGCGGCGCATCGCCCGGCCGCAGAAGTAGTCGAGGGTCGCGGAGCCGTAGAGCAGCCACAGGAACCAGGGGTGCACCCAGCCGTAGAACAGGGTGCTCGTGGCGACCAGGATGAGGTTCTGCGCCACCCGATTCCGGACCGTCCAGTAGGCCCCGAAGACGACGGCCATCAGGACCAGGAATTCGACCTGGATGAAGGTCACTGGGCGGCCTGTCGGGGCCGAGCCAGGGTGGGGTCGGGACGCATCGGGGTCCGGCTAACCCCTCCCCAGTCAAGTCAGTAGGGCCGGTCCCCCTCGCTCACCACCCGGTGCAGTCGGCGGGTTGCTGGGAAGAAGTCGTTCACCGGCTTGTGCTGGGTGCTGCGGTTGTCCCAGATCGCCACGCTGTGGGGCCGCCAGTGGAAGCGGCAGGTGTACTCCGGGGACACCGCGTGGCGGACCAGGAACCGGAGCACCGCGTCGCTCTCCAGGGGAGGCAGGTCCTCGATGTGTGTGGTGAAGAGTCCGTTCACGAAGAGCACGGGCTCGTCGGTCTCCGGGTGGCGCTGGACCACCGGGTGACGCACCGGCGGGTAGTCCCGCAGGGCGTCGGCCAGCCGCTCGGCGCCCCCGGGCTCGGCCAGGCTCTCCCGGAAGCCCTGTCGGAAGTCGTGCACCGCGACCAGGTCTTCCAGGTAGCGCTGCATGCCCGAGGAGAGCCCCCGGAATGCCGCGGTCATGCTGGCGAAGAGCGTGTCGCCGCCGACCGGAGGCACCACGACGGAGCGGAGCACGGTGGCTGTCGGCGGGTGCTGACGGAAGGTCATGTCCGAGTGCCAGACCTCGATCTTGCTGGGTCTGTCGGCGGTGCTCTCCAGCACCATCACCTCGGGCATGCCTTCGACGGTGCCGTAGGCCGGGTGGGTCTGCAGCGGGCCGAAGGTGCGGGCCAGGTCTCGCAGGGCGGCCGGGCCCAGGTCCTGGTCCCGGAAGAAGATGACCTGGTGTTCGAGCAGGAGCGCCTGCAGCCGACGGCGGCGGTCTCCGTCGAGGGGAACGGTCAGGTCGACGCCGGTGATCTCGGCCCCCAGGGCGCCGGCGAGTCGTCGTGCTTCCATTAGCGGTCGGTCAGCCCCGCATCCCACCGCGGTCGATCGTGGGCCCCCTCCAGGTCCAGCTCCGGCGCAATGGGCACGATGCGGTGCGGATTGATGCTCTCGTGGCTGGCGAAGTAGTGCAGCCGCGTCTCGGGCAGGTTCACGGTCTCCCGGATGCCTGGGACCTGGTAGAGCGCCCGGGTGTGGCTCCACAGGTTGGGGTAGTCCCGTAGGCGGCGTCGGCTGCACTTGAAGTGGTGGTGGTAGACGGGGTCGAAGCGGAGCAGCGTGGGGAAGAGCCGCCAGTCGGCTTCGGTGATGCGGTCGCCGCAGAGCCAGGGTTGCTGACCCAGCAGGGCGTCCAGGTGATCCAGCTCGTCGAACAGAGCGGTCACGGCCTCGTCGTAGGCCTGCTGGGTGGTGGCGAAGCCCGCCCGGTAGACCCCGTTGTTGACCCGGTGGTACACGCGCTCGTTGATCGCGTCGATGGCGTGCAGGAGCTCGGCCGGGCACAGGTCCGGACACGGCTGGGCCCAGGCGTCGAAGGCCCGGTTGAACATCCGGATGATCTCGCTGGACTCGTTGTTCACGATGCTCTGGGTGTGGGTGTCCCAGAGCACGGGAACGGTCACGCGGCCGCTGTAGTCGGCCTGGGCGGCGACGTAGACCTGGGAGAGCTGGTCGTGGCCCAGCAGCGTGTCCGGGTGGTCCGCGTCGAAGGACCAGCCCTTGTCCAGCATCAGCGGCGAGACGATGGAGACCGACACGACGTCCTGGAGGCCCTTGAGGGCGCGGAAGATCAGCGTGCGGTGGGCCCAGGGACAGGCCCAGGCCGCGTAGAGGTGGTACCGCCCAGGCGCCGGGGCAAAGGCCGTGTCGTCACCAGCGCTGACGGACTCGCGAAATTGGGCGTCCGAGCGAACGAAGCGGCCGCCGGTGCTGCGGGTCTCGTACCAGCGATCGTGCCAGACGCCCTCGACGAGCAGTCCCATGACACCTCCTGTGTCCTGGACACGGAGTAGCGGATCGGGGCCTGCACCGCATCTGCGCTGGCACCGTGACGGAACGTGACATCTCCGGGGTGAACAGCGACCCAGGCACTGCACACCTGTTGCGTGGCCGCACCCATTGGAGACGTGGGTCGCCGGCCGGCGCCGCTCGGGAGCCGACTCCCCTGACCCCTTGTCAGCTCCTGTAGTGGCCGGGGCGCCCCAGACCACGACGGTCGGGGGCGCCCTCACGACACCTGACCTTGACAGCGAGCGGAGGTGGGCCTAAAGATTCGACGAACATCAAATTAGATGGAGGTCGAATCATGCCACCCGAAGAGATCGAGACCCTGCTTCAGTTCTTCAAGGCGCTGGCGGAGCCGTCCCGTCTGCGGCTGGTCGGTCTGCTGGCCGAGCGCGAGCGCTCGGTCGACGAGCTGGCGACGTTGTTGGACCTCAAGGCCCCGACGGTCTCCCACCACCTGGGCCGCCTGCGCAAGGTCGGGCTGGTGGCGGTGCGGGCCGAGGGCACCACCCGCCACTACCGCCTGGTGCCCGAGCGGTTGGAGTCCCTGTCCAAGGAGCTCCTGGCGCCGGGAACGCTGGGGCGTGCGACCCAGGACGTCGCGCCAACCGCGTGGCAGGACAAGGTGCTGAGCGCGTTCCGAGACGGAGACCAGCTCCGCCAGATCCCCAGCAGCCGCAAGAAGCGCCGGGTGGTGCTGGACTGGCTGGTTGAGGACTTCGAGCGCGAGCGCACCTACACCGAGCTCCAGGTGAACCAGGTGCTCCTGGCGCGCCACTGGGACTCGGCGACCCTACGGCGGGAGCTGGTGGCCGAGGGTCTGATGACCCGGAGCCGGAGCATCTACCAGCGCGTCTGATGGCCCTCGGGGCCTGGCTCTGGACGGTGAAGACCGCCGGGGCCAGGTCCCACGCCGTGAGACCATGACTCATGCGCATCGATCTGTCCGACCCGATCCCCCTCAGCGTCGACGAGGCCTTCCTGCTGCTCCGGGACGACATGCCGTCGCTGGTGCCGTTCCTGGACGACTGCGAGTCGATCACCGTGACCGAGCGCACCGCCACCGGCGGCGACGAGCGCGTGAGCCTGGTCAATCGCTGGGTCGCCGACATGTCGCGGGTGCCCGGCCCGGTACAGAAATTCGCGACCAAGGAGCTGCTCACCTGGGACGACCACGCGACCTGGACCGCGAGCACGCGCTCCTGCACCTGGCGGCTGCAGCCTCTCCGAGGCACCCGGCTGTTCGAGTGCTCGGGCACGACGACCCTGACGCCCGATGGCGACGGGGCCCGGCTGGCCATGGCCATCGACCTGGTCATCTACCCGGAGAACGTGCCCGGCGTGCCGCGCTTCGTGGCCAAGCGCATCCGACCCCAGGCGGAAAAGGTCATCAGCGACAAGCTGGTGGGCAACATGCGCAGCCTGTCGGTCAGCATCCAGCGCTACCACGCCGCGCGGAGCTGACTCACGGCGGCGACGCCTGTCCCGCCAGGTCCCACCCCCAGCAGAAGGGCACGCCGTCGAGCCGCAGCGCGCAGGCGTGGTAGTCCCCCGCGCTCACCGAGCTGAAGGCCCCGGGCGGCGCGTCCAGCTGACCCTTGCTGCCCCCGCCCCAGCACGTGAGGGACCGGTCGTCGCGCAGCCCGCAGTTGAACTGGTAGCCGGTGGCGACCTGCAGAAAGGTGCCGCCCGGTGACGTGGCGCGGCCTGCGGTGTCGCTGCCCCAGCAGTCCAGGGTGCCATCGGGTCTCAGGGCGCAGGAGTGCTTGAAGCCTGCGCTCACGGCCGTGTAGGGGCCCCGCCGGGAGATCGGTCGCTCGGGCCACGGGGGCCCTTGGTCCAGGGCACCGGTGCGGCCGTCGTCGGCCTGGCCCCAACAGGTCACGGCCCCGTCGGTGGCCAGGGCACAGGCATGGGTGGTGCCGGTCGAGACCTGGGTGAAGGGGCCCTTGGGCGCCCTGCGCTGCCCCTTGTCGTTGTAGCCCCAGCAGCGCAGGCGCTGATCGACCCCCACACCACAGGTGAACTTGTAGCCGGCGTCCAGCTGGGCGAAGGCCACGCTTGGCGGGGTGCCGGTCACGTCGCTGGCGTCGCCCCAGCAGACGGCCTGGCCGTCGGCCCGCAGGGCGCAGCTGTGGCTCTGACCCGCACTGATCGCCACGAAGGGGCCCGCCGGGATCTGGGCGGGATCGCCCGTGTGTCCCCAGCACACGACCTCACCCCGGCCGTCCAGCCCACAGGAGTGGGTGCTCAGCCCAGCGTCGAGGGCCAGCATGCGGGTCGTCGCGGGCGAAGAACACGCCAGCAGCAGGGTCGTGAGCAGCACAGCCCCAGTGTGCCCCAAGTCGCCGCTGTCGAGCGGGCACGGGCCCCGATCCAACAGGGTCCGGAGCCGCGCGCCGAAGGGAATTACGCCGGCCTGGAGGTCCCCTTGGCGACATTCCGTGACATCGCCGAAAAAAGGCAGTCTTCCTCAAGACTTGGGTTGCGCGGCCGACCTGGGGACCCGGAAGATGAGCTGCACCCACCGCGTTCCTCATGCAGAGTGGAGACAGGGCGGCCCGAGCGCCACCCTCGAGACGCTGACCACCTCGACCCGTAAGTTCTCGCATCGCGGCGCCCTCCACCCCCTCGTGAGGGCACCCCCCATCGACCGCCCAGGTCGGAAGCCCACCCCGCCGCCCCACGGCGCGGCGAGCACCCGTCCGCAGGAGACCCCATGAGCACCACCCAGCCCGCATCGCAGGATCGCCTGCTCGGCATGATCGCCGAGCTCCAGGACGTCGAGCAGTTCCGCGCCGAGAACTGGGAAGGCAGCTTCGCCGACTACCTGAACCTGGTCCGCGGCAACCCCGACGTGTGCCGCAACGCCTACCAGCGGCTCTACGATCTGATCTGCCACTTCGGGACCACCGAGTACACTGAGTACAAGAAACGCATCGTTCGCTACAAGTTCTTCGACGACCCCTTCGACGGGGGCAAGGACGCGGTCTACGGCATCGACGTCCAGCTCATGAAGCTGGTGCACGTGCTGAAGAGCGCCGCCCTCGGCTACGGGTCGGAGAAGCGCGTCATCCTGCTGCACGGCCCGGTCGGCTCCGCCAAGAGCACCATCGTGCGCCTGCTCAAGAAGGGCCTGGAGTGGTACAGCCGCCAGCCCGAGGGCGCCCTCTACACCTTTGCCTGGACCGAGCCCGACGGCACCGAGGTCCGCAGCCCCCTGAACGAACGACCGCTCAAGCTGGTCCCTCTGGACATGCGCGACGACTTCCTGCGGGCGCTGAACAGCGAGGTGAGCAGCCGCTACGAGATCAAGCTCGAGGGCGACCTGGACCCGGTCAGCCGCTTCCTGTTCAAGCAGACCATGAAGGAGGTCGACGGCGACTGGATGCAGCTCATCAGCCGCATCAAGGTCCGGCGGCTCATCCTGAGCGAGAAGGACCGGGTCGGCATCGGCACCTTCCAGCCCAAGGACGAGAAGAACCAGGACTCCACCGAGCTCACCGGCGACGTGAACTACCGCAAGCTCGCCGAATTCGGCTCGGACTCTGACCCGCGGGCCTTCAACTTCGACGGCGAATTCTGCGTGGCCAACCGGGGTCTCATCGAGTTCGTCGAGGTGCTCAAGCTCGACGTGGCGTTCCTGTACGACTTGCTCGGTGCCTCCCAGGAGCACGTCATCAAGCCCAAGAAGTTCGCCCAGACCACCATCGACGAGGTGATCATCGGGCACACCAACGAGCCCGAGTACCGCAAGCTCACCAGCAACGAATTCATGGAGGCCCTGCGGGATCGGACCATCAAGATCGACGTGCCCTACATCACCAAGTGGCACGAGGAAGCCCGGATCTACGCTCGGGACTTCAGCAGTGAGCGCGTGCACAAGCACGTGGCGCCACACACCCTGGAGATGGCCGCCATGTGGGCCGTGCTCACCCGGCTCGAGGAGCCCAAGAAACACAACTTGTCCATCGCCCAGAAGGCCAAGCTCTACGACGGCAAGATGCTGCCCGGCTTCACCGAAGACAACGTCAAGGAGCTGCGCAAGACCGCTCGCCGGGAGGGCCTCGAGGGCATCTCCCCTCGGTTCGTCCAGGACAAGCTCTCCAACGCCCTGGTGCGCGAGGTCGACGTGCCAAGCATCAACGCGTTCATGGTGCTCAACGAGCTCGAGAGCGGCCTGAACCACCACTCGCTCATCTCCGACGACGAGACCCGCAAGCGCTACAAGGACCTGCTGACCATCGTGAAGCAGGAATACGATGCGATCGTCAAGAACGAGGTCCAGAAGGCCATCACCGCCGACGAAGGCGCCATCGCCAGGCTGTGCTCGAACTACATCGACAACGTCAAGGCCTACACCCAGAAGGAAAAGGTCAAGAACCCCTTCACCGGCGCCTACGAGGACCCGGACGAGCGTCTGATGCGTTCGATCGAGGAGAAGATCGAGATCGCCGACTCCCGCAAGGACGACTTCCGCCGGGAGATCATGAACTTCATCGGCGCTCTGGCCGTCGACGGGAAGACGTTCGACTACAAGACCAACGAGCGGCTGTACAAGGCCCTGGAGCTCAAGCTGTTCGAGGATCAAAAGGACAGCATCAAGCTCACGAGCCTGGTCTCCCAGGTCGTCGACAAGGACACCCAGGCCAAGATCGACGTGGTCAAGCAGCGGCTGATCGACCGCTACGGCTACGACGAGCACAGCGCCACCGACGTGCTGAACTACGTGGCCAGCATCTTCGCCCGGGGCGACGCCAAGGACTCGGACTAGCACACCCATGCCGCTGCCCATCGAGAACGACCTGCACCGCTTCCGGTCCATCGTGAAGGGCCGGATGCGCAAGGACCTGCGCCGCTACATGGGCAGCGGTGAGCTGTTGGGCAAGCAGGGCGACAAGGTCGTCTCGATCCCGCTGCCCCAGATCCAGATCCCGCGCTTCCGTTACGGCAAGAACATGGGCGGGGTCGGCCAGGGCGAAGGCGAAGGCGAGGGATCCGGCCAGGGCGAAGCGGGCGACCAGGCCGGCGAACACCTGCTCGAGGTGGACATCTCGCTGGAGGAGCTGGCCGAGATCCTGGGCGAAGAGCTCGAGCTGCCGAACATCGAGCCCCGGGGACAGAAAGAGATCACCAGCGCCAAGGACCGCTACATCGGCATCTCCAAGCAGGGGCCCGAGGCCCTGCGGCACGGCCGGCGCACCTACAAGACGGCTTTGAAGCGACAGATCGCAAGCGGCACCTACGACGGTGGGAACCCCATCGTGATCCCCTACAAGGAAGACCGCCGCTACCGGACCTGGAAGGCCCAGACCAACCCCCAGAGCGCCGCAGTCGTCCTCTACATGATGGACGTGTCTGGATCCATGGGCCAGGAGCAAAAGGAGATCGTGCGGCTGGAGACGTTCTGGATCGACACCTGGCTGCGCCACCAGTACAAGAACGTCGTCACCCGCTTCATCATCCACGATGCCGTGGCCCGCGAAGTCGACCGTGACACATTTTTTCGCACCCGGGAGTCCGGGGGCACCTTGATCTCGAGCGCCTACAACCTGGCCATGCGCATGCTCGACGAGGACTACCCGGTCCAGGAGTGGAACATCTACCCCTTCCACTTCTCCGACGGCGACAACTGGTCCGCCGCCGACACCCGGGCCTGCATGGAGCTGCTCAAGACCCGGATGCTGCCGGTCGCAAACCAGTTCTCCTATGGCCAGGTGGAGTCGGAATATGGCTCCGGACAGTTCATCAAGGACCTCGAGGAACACTTCAAGGACCAGGACTCGGTCGTCCTGACACGCATCCCAGACCGCGACGCGATCATGGACTCCATCAAGGGGTTCCTGGCCGCGGGCAACTGAGGCACCGATGGGCGCTGGCACCGACTTCATGAAGGGCGACCGCCGCAAGCTGCCGGCGGAGCTGGAAGAGGCCCGTTCGATGATCGTCGGCCTGGGCGAGTCCTATGGGCTGGACTTCTTCGAGACCGTGTTCGTGATGTGTCGCTACGACGAGATCAACATGCTCGCCAGCTACGGCGGCTTCCCGGTGCGCTACCCCCACTGGAAGTTCGGCATGGAGTACCTGGAGATGTCCAAGGGGTACGAGTGGGGACTCCAGAAGATCTACGAGATGGTCATCAACACAGACCCCTCGTACGCCTACCTGCTCGACAACAACACATTTGTGGATCAGAAATTGGTCATGGCCCACGTGCTGGGCCACGTGGACTTCTTCAAGAACAACCTGTGGTTCGCGCCGACGAACCGCAAGATGCTCGACCAGATGGCCAACCACGGCTCGCGGATCCGTCGCTACATCGACCGGGTGGGCCACGACGAGGTCGAGTCCTGGATCGACATCTGTCTCTCCGTCGACAACCTGATCGACCCCCACCGTCCCCACATCGTGAGGGAGCGCAAGCGGCCCGACGTGCCCCTGGATCACCCGGACGGCGTGCACAAGCTGCCGGCCCGCGGGTACATGGACAAGTACATCAACCCGCCGGAGTTCCTGGCCGAGCAACGCCGCAAGCACGCCGAGGAACAGGAGAAGCAGGCCAAGTTCCCCGAGGACCCCCAGAAGGACGTCCTGTACTTCCTGTTGGAACACGGTCGCATGAAGGCCTGGCAGGCCGATGTGCTGAACATTATTCGTGAAGAATCGTACTACTTCGCGCCCCAGGGCCAGACCAAGGTCATGAATGAGGGGTGGGCCACCTATTGGCACACCCACATGATGACCCACGACATCCTGACCAGCGCCGAGGTCATCGAGTACGCCGATCACCACTCGGGCACGGTCGCCACCCGGCCTGGGCAGTTCAATCCCTACAAGATCGGGGTCGAGCTCTGGCGAGACGTCGAGCAGCGCTGGAACCGCGGCCAGTTCGGCAAGGAGTGGCTGGAGTGCACGGACCACACCCGTCGCAAGAATTGGGACACCGGCGTCATGCTGGGTCGCAAGAAAATCTTCGAGGTCCGCCGCACCCACAACGACGTCACCTTCATCGACGAGTTCCTGACCGAGGACTTCGTGCGTCAGCATGGCATCTTCACCTGGGACTTCGACAAGCGCCGCAACGAGTACGTGATCTCCAGCACCGACTTCAGGGCCGTGAAGCAGAAGCTGCTCTTCATGCTCACAAACCGGGGCCAGCCGCGGATCCAGGTCATCGACGGCAACCACGGAAACCGGGGCGAGCTCTGCGTCGAGCACATCTGGGAGGGCGTCGACATCCAGCTGGACTGGGCTCAGCGCACCCTGAGCAACCTGGCGCTCCTGTGGGGGCGCCCGGTGCACCTGGAGACCACGGTCGACGGCAAGGCCATCGTCCTGCACCATGATGGAGAGGAATTCTCCAAGGAGACCCGGAAGGCCGCCAAGTGAGCTCTCGACTCTCCGATGCCCTGCGCGACAAGCTGGAGCTGCCCGGTGTGGGCGGTGGTCGGGTGATGGTCGACGGCGAGGCCGGCACGGTCGAGGTGGACCTGTCGGCCAAGGGCCCCATCGGCGCCAAGGTGCATCGGGTGCGGGTGGAGTCGCGGAATCCGGGGCCGCTGGAGCAGCAGGCCACCGGAATCTGTGAGCGGGTGCGCGGGCTCGGTGAGCGGCTGGTCCCGGTCGAGGTCGATGATCGCCTGGGCGGCGGCGTCTTGCGTTCGGATCCCGGCGACATGCGCGGCAAGCGGTACTTCGAGGTCGGCCTGGACGGAGAGGGCGCCACCCTGGAGCGCTGGAAGGCCAAGCCCCAGGGCGGGCGCGAGCGCGAGGCCTTCGAGGTCACCCGGGAGCAGCTGGGGCGGTTGGTGGACGACCTGGCGGAGGGGCTCAATTCCCATGGTGCGCCCTCCACCAGTCCCTGAGCAAGGGCGGAGCGGAACCGGACACGGCCTTCGGTACGCACGAGGTAGCCGTCGTTGATCAGGACTTCAAATTGAAAGTACTTCTATTCTGAAGTCGATGCGGGTCTCCATCGGTTCTAAACGAGGCACGGCGTTAGCTCCAAACCATGCGCATCGACTCCCTCCGCTGCGAGCTCGCCGCCCCCGAAGAGCCCAGCGGCAAGCTGGTGGTGGTCCTGCACGGACGCGGGGACAGCTCGGCAGGCTTCCACTGGATGCCCGGCACGGTCGCCCTCCCCGGAGTCACCTGGCTCCTCGCCAACGCGCCGGACCCCTGGTACGGCGGCTACAGCTGGTACGGGCTGCCGCCCGAGCACGGACCCGGCGTCGCGCGCAGCCGGCTGCTGCTCGACCACCTGTTCGACGAGCTGGCTGGCCAGGGCTTCCCGCCGGAGCAGATCGTGCTGTTCGGGTTCAGCCAGGGGTGCCTGTTGACCCTGGAGTGGGGTGGGCGCACCGCGCGCACGCTCGCCGGCTGCATCGGGATCTCCGGGTACTGCCCGGACGCCGCGACGGTCGCCGGCGAGCTGTCCGACGCCGCCAAGGCCCGGCCATGGCTGGTCACCCATGGGCGCCAGGACGAGGTCCTGCCCTATGCGGACACCGTGGCTCAGGTGCAGACGCTCAAGGCCGCGGGCCTGCCCCTGGACTTCCGCACCTACGACAAGACCCACACGATCGGGCCGGATCTGGCGGACATCCGCCAGGCCTTCGTCGACATGCTGGGGTTGGCGGGGTGAGCGGCGTGGCCGACCGCTGCTGGGACCTGTTCCGCGAGGGACAGCTGGCCCAGGCTATCGCGCTGGCCCGCGAGGGCCTGGAGTCCGCAGAGCAACAGGAACAGGGCGTGGGCCCGGCTGCGGTCCTGTTGGCCCGGCTCCTGGCGCTCGCAATGCACCACCACGACGCCGCAGCCCTGCTGGGCCGGGCCGTGCGGGAGCTGCCGGACGACGACCACCAGGCGATCGGCACCGCCTGGCTGGAGCAGGCCCGGGCTCTGGAGCGGCTGGGCAGGTTCCGCGAGGCCGACGTGGCCTGGGCCAGCGCTCAGGCCGCATGGGAGCAGGGCGGCGACCCGGCATCGCTGGCCCGGCTGCTCTGCCAGCGCAGCCTGAGCGGGGTGCACCGGGGACACCACACCCAGGCCCTCGCGCTGCTCGAGTCCGCTTGGGCCGGTCCGGTGGTGCGCGACGGGGCAAGCGAGGTCGAGGCCCAGGTCCTGGCGCACCTGGGCGACGTGCGGGCCAGGCTGGGCCAGACCGAGCAGGCATTCGAGGCCCTGGACCGGGCCGTGGCACTGATCCGCCAGCGAGGCAACGGCGACGACCTGGTCTGGGTGCTCAACACCCTGGGGGACGTGAGGCGCCGGGCCGGACACTGGGACCTGGCCCTGGCGGCCTATGACGAAGCCCTGGAGACCGCGGCCCGACACGCCCCCGGCCGCGCCGTCATCGTGAAGCACAACCGGGCCCTGCTCCACCTGCAGCGGGGCCAGTGGGACCTGGCCGATCCCGGCCGAGACCCAGTGCCTTGGCGCGAAGCCTTCCCCGTGCTGGTCCAGCTGGCCCTGGCCGCGGCCCGTGGCAAGGATCGGGAGACCGGCCAGCACCTGTTTCGAGCGGAGTCGCTGCTGGTGGCCCAGCCGCTGGCGGACGTGGACCTGCTCACCGCGCTCCAGGTGGCCGCCGAGCGCTGCGAGGAGTCCAGCTGGCCGACCCTCGCCCTGCGGTGCTGGAGACTGGTGCACGCTCAGGCGGTGGGGCTCGGAGACAGCGCGATCCAAGGCGCCGTCCAGAGGGCGGTGACCCGGCTGGGGGCCCAGGGCGCCGCGCCGCTCTTGGGCCCCTTCCAGCTCCAGCACCGGCTCGGGGCCGGGGCGATGGGGGTCGTCTGGCGAGCGGTGCACGTCCAGGACGACCAGGTCGTTGCCATCAAGGTCCTGACGGGCAGCGGAGCCCAGCGCCGGGCCATCGTGGCCGCGCTGGAGACCGAGGGCCGGGCCATGGCCCGGCTGGACCACCCTGGGGTCGTCCAGGTGCTGGACACCGGGGTGGTGGATGACGTGGCGTCGTGGACCAGCCTGGACGGGCTCCGTCCAGCTTCGCCCTATGTGGTCATGTCCCTGGCCGAGTCGAGCCTGGACCCCCGAGACGGGGCCGGGGACTGGACCGTGCTGCGGGACCGGTTGGACCAGGTGCTCGATGCCCTGGCCCATGCCCACGCCTTGGGCGTGCTGCACCTGGACGTGAAGCCCGAGAACCTGTTGGTGGACAGTGCCGGGCGGGTCCTCATCACCGACTTCGGGCTGACCCACGCCTTGGGGTCCCAGGACCGGCGCGCGGTGAGCGGCACCCCGGACTTCATGGCCCCGGAGCAGGTCCGGCCCGGGTCGGCCCCGCTGAGTCCGGCGACGGATCTGTACGCCGTGGGCGGGCTGGCCACCGTGCTGGCCACGGGTCGGCCCGTCTATGCCGGTCGCTCCACGGAGCAGCTGTTCCATGCCCACCTGCACCAGGAGCCGGCGCCGCTCCCCGATGGCGGTCCATGGCCTCCGGGCTTCGATGCCTGGCGACGGTGGCTGCTGGCCAAGGACCCGACGGCTCGGCCGGGGTCCGCGGCCCAGGCCCTGGCGGCCCTCCGGGCGCTCGATGGCCAGCCCGCGACGGACGGCACCCCCGACTGGCGGCGGCCACGGGGCGAGCCTGCGCCGGTGCCCATGGGTGCGGGCCTGGGCCTGGTCGACCACCGGGTGCCTGCTCTGCAGGGCCGCGCCGATGCCTGTGACGCCCTCTGGCGCGCCGTGCGAAGCGCGCGGAGGACGGGCCACTGCGCAGCGGCGCACGTGACAGGCCCGCCGGGCATCGGCCGCACGGCGCTGGTCGAAGGACTGGTGCGCCGGGTCCGCGAGCTCGGGGTCGCCACGGCGGTCCTGGTCCGGGCCGACGGACAGGGCCGCGCCGACTGTCTGCACGCTGCACTGGTCCGTGCAGGTCAGGGCCTGCAGCTCCGGGGTGGCCTGGCGTGG
>Ga0209992_10000333_pt1 | contig 63851 bp, 49 predicted proteins | sample 2SBtaG_2_FD_182564 | JGI IMG/M metagenome (GOLD analysis project Ga0209992, IMG submission 182564) | Deep subsurface microbial communities from Kolumbo volcano to uncover new lineages of life (NeLLi) - 2SBTROV12_ACTIVE470 metaG (SPAdes)... | ecosystem: Environmental > Aquatic > Marine >... | reverse complement strand
ATCGGTCTATCAGACCACAAGCATACAAGTTTAATTTATGTCTCTTTTACTTCATTCGCTACGCTCTCTTCGTTAAAGAGACATAAATGGATTTAATAAAAATTATACTTTGGGGATCATACAAGGCGTATCAAATGATGTAAGGCGAGATCCTTCGCAGATCCTAGCGTATCTCCTCTGAATGACACGTGGAGGAGGGAGTTTTAATATAGACCACTTTTGTTTAATAGTTAATACTTCGAAAGCGAAAGGCCAAGTGGTGGTCTCGCTTCGAGAACCTCAGCGTGACATTTTTTTGGTATCAAGATGACATTTGCATTTTAATTTTTTACGAGGTCCATCATTTGTTCTTTGACGGTTTGGAATTTTTTGACGCCGCCTTCCGCGCGCGCTGTCAACAGCGCTCCTTCTAAAAAGGAAAAAATAACAGGAGCCAATTTTTTCGAACTTCCTTTAAATTTAAAAACGCCCTTTTTCTTCCCGTTATCGAGAAGGTTCGCCAAACGCTTTTCGTTTTCATTATAAAAATACCGAATCCGTTCCGCCGTTACGCTTCCGAAAGAGGATAGCTCTGCTCCTAACATTCCACATAAGCATGCTTTATCATGGTCGCCCTCGCGCAACGTTCCTTCAAACAATCCCATATACTTTAAAAGCTTCTTATCTTCAGAATCCTTACCGGCAAATAGTCCGTCTACAATTTTCAAAAATGTTTCGTTGTATCTTTCCAAAAGAGCTTCAATTAAATTCTCTTTGGATGGAAAGTGATAATGAATACTCGCTTTACGGATTCCCACCGCTTTGCTGATATCGTCATAGCTCATAGCGTTGGCTCCAAGTCTTTGGATCAAATCTTGGGCAGAGTCTAAGATAGCGGTTTTAGTGTCGTTGGTAGCCATGTAAACATTCTACTAGTTGGTAGTTTAAGGTCAAGTGTTTTTCACAATAATTGAATTGAAAGGAGCATGCTTCTCCGAAGCATAGATTCCTCGACCTTGCTCGGAATGACTATTGGATCGAAGCGAGATCCTTCACCTATACTAAAGTATAGCTTCAGGATAACAGGCGGGGGGGACCCCTTCGAACTTTGGTTATTTTTAGTTTTACAGTTAATATTTCAACATTAAAACACGGAGTTAGATTTATTGATCGAGGCGAGCTCAGGATGAAGAGCAAGGGAGCGAACTTAAACAAAGTCTACTTTTGTTTGGCGGTAAATAATTCAAAATTGAAGGGCAATACGGTGGTCGAGATGACAATTTTATAAAAAACGCAAAAAAAAAGCCGGAGCCCTAAAAGGCTCCGGCTCTTTATTTTGTTTCTTAATCTCTTCTAACTCGTTTCATTTTACCGGTATCGGTAAGCAACCATAGTATGTTTAAATCTGTATTACGATGAAGGCTAGCCAATGTATCTGCCGAGGGCAACGATTTATTATTTTCTAAATCCGATAACGACCCTTGTGATGTATTAATCTCTGCGCCTAACTCAATCAATTTCAAGCCGCCTTTTTTTCTCCATTCTCTTAGCCGATCCCCCACTCCATCAACAACTCCGAATTTGCCTTTTTTCTTCATGACCATTTTGCCTCCTTTTTAATCCATTAAGCGGGACTCTTAATAATTATGAAACAAATGCTGGCGAATAACAAGCAATAGAGCTAAACGAAATATGCAGCGCCGGAATCTTCAGTTTCGTTTATTTGCACTCGTTTCACTTTCGCGTTTTCAGTGTTCACTTCTTTCGATAAATTTTCATACAACCATCGAGCAATATTTTCCGCCGATGAGTTTAATTTATCGAAAGGAGACACCTCGTTAATATTCTGATAATCTAATTGCGATAATATTTCGTCAGTTTTCTTTTTGAGAGCGGCAAAATCTATCCCAACTTCCATACCGTCCAATTCCTTTGCCTCTACCATTACTTCTGCGCCCCAGTTGTGTCCATGTAATCGCTCGAACTCTCCATCGTATCCGCGCAATCTATGCGCCGCAGAAAATTTAGTTCTAACTATAACTTCATACATTGGACAAAAAACCAATTAGCCGTAAACCGAAACGCTTCGGTTCCAAACTCTCAAATTTTATTTAAGGATATCTTGGATACAATCATAAGCTGTATCGGTCATTAATTCAATCTCACTTTTCGAAATTATCAAAGGAGGCATAAAATAAATGACATTTCCTAAGGGTCGTAACAAAACTCCTTTTTTTAATCCCTCTAGGTAAATTTGGTAACCCAATCTCTTTTCGAAGGGATAAGGCCGCTTTTCTTCCTTGTTTTCCATTAATTCTACCCTGCCCACCATCCCTATTTGCCGATATTCGCCGCAATGTTCCAGCTTTTCAAGTTTTTTGCCGCCATTTCTAAGCCAATTGGATTTTTCCTCTAAATTTTCAAAAAAACCTTTCTCGGTCAACATATCCAACGTTTCATTGGCGCAAGCGCAGGCTAATGGATTGGCTGTGTAACTATGACTATGTAAGAAAAATTTAAACGAATCGTAATCCCCATAAAATGCCTGGTAAATTTTTTCTTCTGTCAGTGTTGCCGCAAGTGGTAAGTATCCGGAAGTCAAACCTTTTGACAAACAAAGGAAAGTAGGCTCAAACCCATGGTTCTGGCAAACAAATAAAGCTCCCGTTCGTCCAAACCCCACCGCTACTTCGTCGAATATAGAGTGGATATCCAACGCTTTACAAGTTTCGGTAAAACGTTTTAGATAAATTGGAGGATACATTTTCATCCCAGCCGCGCCTTGAATTAACGGCTCTACAATTGCGCCTGCCACATTATCGGCATTGTCGTTTAGTATTTTTTCCATGGGCTCGAAACATTCAGCGGCGCAAGTTTCTGGAATCAGTCCGTATGGGCACCTATCGCAATCGGGTCCTGGAGCTTCGATATTATCGATCATAACGTTACGGAACTTTTGTCGAAACAAATCCATACCGCAAACCGAAAGCGCCCCGAGCGTTTCTCCGTGGTAAGCCCCTTTGAGGTACACAAATTTGTTTCTTTCCGGCTTCCCCACTTCCAACCAATATTGAGCGCTCATTTTCAGCGCTATCTCGATTGATGTAGAACCGTTATCCGAGAAAAAAACTCGACTCAAATTTGAAGGGGTATTTTGTATTAATTTTTCCGCTAGATCGATAGCAGGTTGGTGAGTGACGCCGGCAAACATGACATGGGCGATTTCCTGCAATTGCCGGGTCACTGCCGCATTGAGACGCGGGTGGTTATGTCCAAAAATATTTACCCACCATGAAGATATTCCGTCAAGATAACGATTTCCTTTGCGGTCTATTAGATAAACGCCTTCGCCCCGGTCTATCAATAGGGGAGGTTCCGTTTCGTGATCTTTCATCTGAGTGGCGGGATGCCAAATCGTATTAAAATCGCGAGCTAAATCAGCTTTTATATCGTTCGAGTCCATTATTTTCGTTTAATTTTATAAAACTGTATTTAATTTTATTAACTTAAGACTATAGACTATATCTGGAAGGCGAAAACTCTTGGATTTCGTTATCTAAGGTCCCTAAAATATGTCCGGCCATATAATCCGCCTGATTGGGCGTTTGTAAAATTCCATTGCGAAAATGTCCGGTCGAATAATATAAGTTTTGATAACGGCAACTTTTTCCCATCACCGGCATGCCATCGTCTGCCGCCGGCCGCAATCCAGCCCAACTCTCAATCAATGGAGCGTCGCGCAAACAAGGGAGAACGCGCGCCGCTTGATCTATCAATTTTTGAATCGCCTCGCTTTCAACAGTTGCATCGTAACCCCGATCTTCCATCGTCGACCCTAAAACAAATCCATTGCCCTCCCTCCACGGCGCAATATAGGTCAAATAACCGCCAACTGTATAATCCAGACGATCGTCGTCTACTTGCACCCGGCACATCTGACCTTTTACTGGTTTTATCGGTAATTCAACATCTAAAACTTTGGCCAAGGGACCAGACCAACTTCCTCCCGCCAAAATAAATTCGCGGCTTTTTATTTTTCCAGAATCGGTTACCGCATAATCCAAACTATCTCCCCTTTTTAGGAAACCCGTAACGCGCTGATCGATTAATTTAACTCCCAATTTTTTATTTCCGGTAATAAGAGCATCGTGAAGCTGGCGATTGTTGATTTGTCCCTGCCCTACCCATATAACGTCTCCACAATCTTTTGATAAATGAGGAATCTTTTCCCTAACTCGTTCTTGGGACCAAACTTCAAAAGGCGCACCTACCGCTTCTAAAAATTTCAAACGGCCTTCCCAACGATCTCCAACCAGAAGTTTTGGCATTATCGAGCCTACCATAGATAGATAAATCGATTCTCCGCTTACGGCTTTTAATTCATCCACAAATATTGGATATTTCTCTAAGGATTCCCGGCAAAATTGAAAAAAACTATCGTTTAACTCACTTTCCCCATAAGGCGCCAGCATACCAGCCGCAGCGCGCGAAGCCATTAATGAATTTACCGAATCGCCGACAACAGCCACTTTCATTTCCGGTTTCATTTGTTTGACGCGAAAAGCTACGCTCAACCCAATGACTCCCGCTCCAATAACTACTAAATCAAAATTATCCGACGTCATTTTTAATAATATTTATTAAGGAATGAAAAGTTAATCTTTAATGTAAACAAAATTTACGGTTAACCTTTTGCACTTCACAAAAGATTAACCATATTATCTACCTCTTGTTTAAAATCTTTGAATTATGGTATTTTTGCTCAAGTTTTGCTATTGTAATCCTAATCAACCATTGAAAATAGATGGGATTTCGATTTAAACGAACATAATTTCCCGGCGCCTAGAAAAATCGCCTCAAAGCGGTTTGGCTATGGTCAGCTTTTTTAAAAACATATTAAATAATTTAGGGCGCTTTTAAATAATTCATTTTTTACGAGTTTATCGGTAGAGGTCTCTTACTTTGAGGGATATCGACCGCCAAAGTTGAATTATTTTAAGTTCCTACCAGTTTTAAGGTTTATAAATAATGGAAGAAAATCAAACTCCCACCGAATCCGCTAAACATGTAGAACCCATTGTCAAACATCTTAAAGCCGATAATCCTACGGTGCAAGATAGCGTTCGGTGGCAATTTAGCAGGATTTGGGATCTAGAAGAAGCAGATAACTTAACCCCTGAAGAACAACGCATTTTAATCGTAGCCTTGTTCATTTACTGCGCACATTTACAATTAGAAAATGCCAACATAAAGTTGGATATGGCTAGAGAGGCTATCATTCAAGCTTTAAAGAAATGGATGACGCCAGAGTTGGAAGAGGCCATGAAGTTTGAAAAAGCTTCTGACGACCCATTCAAAAAATATGTAGAATCCGAATCCGAACGGTTCGATAAGTTTTACGAATGGGACTACTTCCTTCCGGAAACATTAAAAAAGAGCGATAAAGAATGGACCGTTAAAATGCAGAAATGTTATTTCTGTGAATTTTTTGTCCGGTTTGGCAGAACAGACTTTATGCAAACGGCCTGCTTGTTCGACCAAATAGGAGCAAAAGAACGCGAAGAATACGTTAATTTAAAACTTACCAATCTATTCCCAAAATGGGGCAGTTCCTGTACGTTTCAATTTTCCCCTAAGAGTTAAAATATCCAGGCGCTTTTTAAAGCGCCTGGACCGTATTATTCCGCGCAATTCTCCAAAATTTCTTGATTCGGGCAAGGCTTATCAAACGAATCGCCTACTATATTAGCTCGCATGGTTATGGACATGCCGCGCGTTCTTTAGCTGTTTTGAAAACCTTAGCGAACAAAGCTAAGGTTTTTGTCAAAACAGAGATTCCTCCTTCTTTTTTCCAAGAATATTTTGGCGACTCTATTCAGGTAATTCCTCAACAAACCGATTCAGGTTGCGCTCAAAAGAATTTTTCTGACATAGACGAAGCGACAACCTTTCAAAATTTACGAAATTTTCAAAAAGATCGCGACAAAGTCATAAGTAACGAAGTTCATTGGCTAAAACAGGAATTTATTGATTTAATAATTTCCGACGCGGCTTCTCTGCCATTGGAAGCGGCGCATCGTTCTGACATACCATCCCTGCTCATCGCTAATTTTACCTGGCATGATATTTTTTCAAAGTTTTCGCTAGCCGAAAAACATTCAGACCTAATAGATATACTAAAAGACGAGTACTCCAAAACAACTTTACAGATTCTTCCTCAATGCCATATCGTAAATAATGTGGTTCCGAAAAAAATGGAATCGGGTTTTATTGGGCTAGGCGGGAATAATATCCAAAATCGATTGAGTAAAGAACTTCATCTCGATTTTGAGGGTAAAACCACCGTATTTATATATTTAGGAGAACAGGACTCTTCGTTTTTAATATGGAAAAACCTGGGCAATATAAAAGACTGTTTATTCTTGACTCGCGATAACATCCAAACGAAGGTCAAAAACTTATTTGTTCTAGATAGTTCGTACGACTACAGAGATTTGATAGCAAGTTCGGATCTGGTTTGTACCAAAGCTGGTTATTCCACTCTGGCGACGGCTTTTCTTTCCGGAAACCCTATTTTTTCCAGCGACAGACAAAACTTCTCCGAGGCGAAAGTAGTGAAAAACTTTCTCAAAGTCAAAAAGGTTGGGTATATCTTGGATAACGAACCATTTTTTTCATGCGATTGGGAAGAAACCATAAAGAAAACGAGCTCCTTATCCGTTAAGGGAAAGGTATTGCTACATGGAGAAAAAACAGCGGTATCCGTAATCAACAATTGGTTGAATACTTCTTTTTAATTGTCACGGTTTATTAATGACTAGTTCAAAAAACATTCCAGACATAACTTTAATCGTCACAAACTGGAACGGCAAAGATTTATTGCGAGAATGTTTGCCCACTCTTATAAAGTCAGTTGAGTACGATTCTGCCAGATCTTACGAAATCATGGTGATTGACGATTGCAGCCAGGACAATAGTCTAGAAATTTTAAGAAAAGAATTTCCAACCATCCGCGCGGAAAAAACTCCAAAAAATTTAGGCTTTCAAGGAGCTAATAATTACGCCGCAAAACTGGCGGAATCTTCATTGATAATGCCCATCAACAACGATATTAAATTACATGAAAAAGCGCTTTATTATTTAGCCGAAAACTTTCAAAACTCCGATGTATTTGCGGCAAGCGGCAAAATCTATGACTTTGGCGGCGAATCGTTTTTATATGGCAATCGAGGAGGTTATTTTGATAAGGGGCATTTTTATTTGTACGAAAAATCTCCCAACGACACGACCCAAACTTTATTTGCCTGCGGCGGCGCTTTTATGGTGGATCGAAAACGGTATCTGGATCTAGGAGGATTCGATCCCCTATATCATCCGCTGTACTATGAGGAAATTGATTTGTCTTATAGGGCCTTAAAACGAGGTTGGTCTGTTTTATACGAACCCAATTCAATCGCTTATCATAAAGTTCAAGCCACCATCACAAAACAAAATAAAAAGAAAAGAATTGGTTGGATTTCGGCGCGCAACAATTATCTCTTCGTATGGAAGAATATTTTAGACACGAAAATGTCGGCAGAATTTCTTATCTATATTCCACTTTTTCTATTTCGGGACGCGTTAAAATTGAAATCGCGGTTTTGGGTGGCGTTTTTTATGGCCTTAAAACGTTTGCCACTCGCTCTTAAAGGAAGACGAATAGAAAAAAAAGCGCAGCTAACCCCAGACGAAATCATCTTATCTAGGATCAATCAAGGTCGGGAATCTTAAATATTCTTGGAATTTTAGGCAAAAAAATACGCTACCCCTTTCCAAGGGTAGCGTATTTGAAAAAATAAAACGTAATACTTACTTAACGTGAACCATGATCGTATCGGAAATAGGAGGATCGTAAGGAACATGATTTCCTTTCGCGAATAAAGCGCGAATGGTATGGTCGCCAGCTGCCAACTCTAAAGCCTTACAAGTGGAACCGTCGCCCATATGCACATGATGAGCGTCTTTTCCAATTGGTTTACTCAAATCGGCTGGAAGATCGACATCAATTAATAGATGATGATGACCTTTACCGTCGTTAACGCCTTTTTTTGCAGGCTCAACTTCTACGCCCGTTACTTTCATACAAACTTCGACTTTACCGGCAGGAACTTCTGAGCCAGTAGCAGGCTTAGTAATCGTAACCGCGTTAACGGCAAAAGCGTTGGAAGCGCTAAAAACAAACAGAGCGACCAAACCGGTCAATAAAAACGACAACTTTTTCATGAAACATCCTCCTAATATTAAATAAGATAAAATTGTTAGGTCGATAATTTTTTAACCAAATTAAATCGCATATTAATCTGGCGTTAAAAAATGACTTTATATTTTATTCCAAAATTTCTAATTTAAAATTAAATTTTTTTAATTTAGAGAAAAATTAATATAGATATAAGATATCCACTAAACCTCCCCTTAAATAAAGAGGTTTTGGATCAATAAGTTGAGTTCATGACCAATTAAAACCAATAAAAATGTCACAATTGCAACAAAACAAAACAGCTTTTTTTATAGCCATCTTCTTTTATATATTTCTAACGGCTTGCGGAACTCTTAAAAAAGAAAAAACCTTAAACTCCGATAACCTAACAGTTTCTTATCGGAGTTTTAACAGACTAGGCCCCGACTATCAGGCTATTACTCCTAATCATCCTGCATCAATATCCGCAAAAGAAATAGAGTCTCACTTGAGGGCGTTAGATTACAAACCCTTTAAAACGAGAAGCAAGTCGGGTCCCGTTTTTTCAAAAGATCAAATACAGGAAGTTTCGCGCCTTTTAACCAAAGGCCTTAACCGAGCGGCCTCCAACAAGTTTCTCCACTTCGAATTAAAAACGCCAAAGGGAAAAACCGAAGGCGACGCTTTTGTAGCGGACAATTACATCCATTGGCGAATTTGGAAAATAAATGGGATAGATTACTCCAACGATCCGCTAGGTATTCGAAAAAAGACATGGCGATTAATTCCAAAACCAGCAGGACATCGGTACTTCATTTCATCGTCTTCGGCAGGGCAAAAGAAAAAACAAAATTGGATTGTAGCGGAATACGACATTTCAAAATATAAACTAAAAAGAAAATATAACGTCAAAGCCAAACGAAAAGTTTCCACAAAACATAGCCAAAAGACACTCTCGCAGCCTATAGAAACAAAAAGTCTTCAAAACTCTAATAAATTGAACGAATCGATTAAAGAAAAGTTAATTTTGTTGAAGCAATTATTTGACCAAGGACTGATCAACCAAGACGAATATAATAAGAAAAAGAAAGAAGTTATGGAGAGGTTTTAATTCTATAAGAATTCTTAAGTTAAATCTTTTTTAACTTGTCTATGGTCTCTTTAATAAAATTCATTTCATATTGAGTTAAAAACCTTGATAATTTTTCCGCTAAGATATTAAACTCACCGCCTTTTTCCGCTAATTTTTCAAATAATTTTTCAAGGACGGTGATATTGTTTAAATCGGCAGCTTCCAAAATCTTTTCGCAAATATCTCGTTCTAAGCTGATATTGCTATAATTTAGCGAGATATTTTCTATATCTTCTTCATGGGACTTCTTTTCATAATCAAACTCGACTTGCAGAGTCTTTTGAAGACATTCCAAAATATTTTCTAATCCAAAGGGTTTTGAAATAAAAGAGTGAAACCCCATTCCCTCTAGCCTTTTTTCTTTTTCTTCAAAAACAGAAGCTGTAATCGCTATCATTTTTATTCGATCTTTTCCAAACTTTCTTTGAACCTCAGTGATAAATTCCTCTCCATTCATGACTGGCATTCGCATATCCGTGAAAATAACGTCGGGCTCAGCATCCTCAATTTTATCCAAAGCGTCTCTGCCATTTTCGGCCGTAACAACGGTCGCCCCGATATCTTTTAGAAAAGTGGAAAGCACGTCGAGATTTTCTTTCACATCGTCTACAACAAAAGCTTTCACCGAATATTCTTTTTTAATGCCTATAACCGCTAAACCTGGTTCGGGATCGAGCTGGCATAATTCAATAGAACGAGGAAGTTTCAAAGTAAAATAAAATCGCGATCCTTCTCCCTCCTCCGATTCCCAAAACAACTCCGACCCCATAAGTTCTACCTGTTTTTTTGCAATGGCCAATCCTAAACCGGTTCCTCCTTTTTTAAATTCTTCCTGCCTAAAAGGTTCAAAAACCTTTTTTTGAAATTCCTTCGAAATCCCTTTACCCGTATCCAATACTTCAAAACGAAACGAAGAGTTTTCCAAATTAAACACCTTAAACGACACGGTTCCTACATCGGTAAACTTAATAGCGTTACCGATTAAATTTACCAATACTTGCCGTAATTTTAATTCGTCGCCAGTAACCATATGCCAAACTTTAAAATCAGGTTCATTCCAAACCACTCCTTTTTCCTGACAACGAAGTTCTAACATTCTTGAGAGGTTAGAAATAAGATTATTTAAATCAAAGTCTATGGGATTTAATTCCATCCGACCAGATTCTATTTTGGAAATGTCTAAAATTTCATTGATCATATCCAATAAGTTTTTGCCGCTATAATTAATCGTTTCAACAGCATTTTGTTGAAAACGGTTCAAATCCTTCTTTCTTAAAAGAATTTGAGCGTATCCAAGAACCGCATTTAGTGGGGTTCTTATTTCATGACTCATATTGGCTAAAAAAATCGATTTCGCACGATTAGCGCTTTCCGCTTCGTCTTTTGCCGCTTCTGCCTCTTTTTTGGAGTCTATTAGTCTTTCTTCGGCCATTTTCCTTTCGGTAATATCTCTAAAAATACAAACGAATAATGAATACCCTTCTATATTCATTTTGCTTGAAGAGATTTCTAATGGAAAAATAACTCCGTCATTTCGTCTCCCTTTTATTGTTCTTTCAATGGATTTTTTACCTTTAAAAAGATCCATTAAAAATTCAGAAAAATATGAAACATCGTTTTCAATATCATTTATCGAATAAACCAACATTGACACATTCTTTCCAATCGCATCCGAGGCCGAAATTCCATACATTTGTACCGCTCCAGGATTAAACGTTTCAATACAACCTTGTGAATCTACAGTTATAATCCCGTCTTTAATATTTTCGACCATTGCCGATATCAGGGCTTCATCCTTTTCAAATTTTGCTTTCAATTCTTCTATGCTATGTTCGGAAATGTTAAGACCAATTCGTTCCTCAGCTTCGCTAACTCGGAATGGGAAAAAATGATTTATTGTCCATAAAATACAAAATCCGACGCCAAATGCCCAAAAAAAACAAACTCCCACTCCGGTCAATTGGACAAAAAATTGATCCCAGCGGCTTAAACCTGTTTCCCATTTTATGGGATCGGCAAAAATAGCCACAGCCAACGTACCCCAGATCCCGCCGCCAACATGAACGGGAAAAGCGCTTACAACATCGTCAAGTTCAAATTTTTCAAAGGCTAACATTAACCCCAAACAAATAACGCCAGATATTGCGCCAATGCAAATTGAGGATAGAGGAATAACGATGTTACAAGAAGCCGTGATACCTACCAATCCCGCCAACATGCCATTTAGAATGTATTCCACTTGAGGTTTTTCAAATATCTTCCAAGACAAGATCAGCGCCGACAATCCTCCGCCAATTCCAGCCAAAACGGTGTTGATTAAAATTTTGGGTATGTCGGCAGAATAGGCAAATGCGCTTCCGCCATTAAACCCAAACCATCCCATCCACAAGAGGAAAACGCCAAGCGTGGCAAGCGGCATACTGTGTTTGGGAATTTCGATTTGATTTTCTCCGAAGCGACCAGCGCGCGGTCCTACAATGAGAATTGCCGCCAAAGCAACCCAGCCGCCGACAGAATGAACCACGCTGGACCCGGCAAAATCAATAAAACCTAATTCAGCCAACCATCCTTTTGAATCTCCAACCACAACTCCAGACCAAGCCCAATTACCAAAAACCGGATAAATTAAGGCCGATATTACCGCCACAATAATTAAGTAGCCAGAAAAACGAAGACGCTCCGCTACAGCTCCAGAGGTAATTGTAACTGCCGCGCCACAAAACATGAGTTGATAAACAAAGAATGCATTAAGCCAAGGATCTTCGGACATTTGAAATAACAAATCGAAACTTTTAAAAAATCCCGATTGCGTTAATCCAAACATCAGGGAATAACCAAATATCCAAAATAGGAAGACGGAAAGACAAAAATCGGCGAAGTTTTTTATGGCGACATTGACCGTGTTTTTTGACCGTACCAGACCGCTTTCAAGACAACAAAATCCGGCCTGCATGAGCAAAACCAAAACGGTACAAACCAAAACCCATATGACATCTATATTAGAATGCGTCATAGTCAAGTCACCGAAAGGGGTAAAAGCTATCCAAGTCGCTTAAAGCCTTTAAAGTTTGATCACAGCTAATTAAAAGAAAAAATTAACCTTATGAAATTCAGCGCTCGCTAAAAAAACTAAAATCTAATAAACATTTAATGTAATAGTACTCTAATCTTTAAAATTTTCAATAAAACTTTTCTCTTTTTTCAATAAACTAAAGACCATGAGGTATTAGTCTCTAAATTATATAAATTTTATTATCGTAGTAAAAAACACCTTAACCCCAAATAGAATTATGGTCTTCTATACTCAACAACTAGAATACGTCCAAAAAAGGATACATTACAATAAAAACTTACGGAATAGTTTCACGGGGATTGAGATAAGAATCCCAATCAGCAGGTAGGTAAAAAACCTTTTAAGGTTTCGTTTAGAAGTAAAAGTTTATTAAAATTGGTAAACGGTCAAACGCAGTGAAAAAATATTCTAAAAGCGTCGTCTAGTTTTTCTTCGGTTTTTTTAATAATTTTATAATACATAGTTTCGTTTTCGATTCCTGTCAATCTTTTAGCTTTAAAATCAAATTCTTGAATAACGGTTTCCCCGCTATCTCCTAATTCCAATGTGTTCATCAAAATATCCGCGACATGGATGATGGAAGCTTCGATCATATAATTAGGAGCCATACTAGGTTTATGATGAAACCTTAAAATTTCCTGATGAAATTCTGGCAGGTTCCAATTCTCCAAAATTTTAGCCCCAAGTTCGGCATGGTCAAACCCCAGAACTTCATGTTCTGCGCTACAAAGCTCAATATTTTTGTTTTTCATCATAAAGAAAATCTTAAGCGTTTCGAAGGACGCCTTATTACAAATAATTAATCGACCTATATCGTGCATTAAAGCCGCCACAAAAATTCTTTCTGGGTTTTCTACTTCCATTTCAATGGCTATAATTTTAGAGGCAATTGCGCAAGCGATACTGTGTTTCCAAAACGATTCCATTTCAAGCGCTTCCGAAGGAACGTTTTTAAATTGGTTCAACACCACGGTAGAAAGGACCATATCGTTTAATTGGTCGATTCCAATAATTCCAATAGCATGAGAAATAGTTTCCACCTGCGAATCAAAACCAAAATAGGCGCTATTTACAATTTTCAGGAGTTTCGCAGTTAAGCCAGGGTCTTGGCCGATAATTTGTCCTATTTCATCAAAACTTGTATCTAATTCGTTAACAGCCGATCTAAAATCATAATAAATCGTTGGTAATGATGGAATCTGAGTTTCTCCATCAAACCATTCATTCATATCCATACTATCCCCCCTCCGCGAATTTAGATTCTTAGAGATTTGGCTTTTTGTCTTAAATGTCTTGGAATTCCGAAAGTAGAATACCAAAAATTTCCGAAAAATGAAAAGGTTTTTTTAATGACAAAAAACTATTTTATAAATTCCAGAGAGACGTATTTTTCGATAAATCGAAAAACCCAACCTGTTTTCTTCAATATGTCACAGTTTAAAACATTCCAAAAATATAAAAACCATTCAAAAAATGACTCTTAAAGATTAATAAACCTTTTAAATTAGGGTTTTGTTCCGTTTTTAACGATTCTGTCACAATCAATATTTTGATTAACCTCGCTGAATATGAAATTTTTTAAATTCGATAAAGCGAATTTTTATACAAAGTGGGGATTTTTTTTATTTTTATTTTTTTATGGTTTTTTTTTAATTTTGATAAAATTAGACGTTAAAATTTAAGACATTCTGGGTAAAACTTATAAAAAATGGCTGAAAATTCGTTTCAAAAATCAAATTGCGTTGTTTTAATTGTTGACGATATCAAAGAAAACTTAGGGGTTTTGCGAAATACATTGGAGCCCGAGGGGTATAAACTCCTCTTTGCAAATTCAGGAGAAAAAGCGCTACAGGTTATTAAAAATTCACCTCCAGATCTTATTTTGCTGGATGTGATGATGCCGGGAATAGACGGTTTTGATACTTGTAGACAGTTGAAAAAAAATAAAGCGACCAAAGACATTCCCATCATTTTTATTACCGCCAGAAACGAAGAATCCGATATCGTCAAAGGCTTTGACGTGGGGGGAATCGATTATATTACCAAACCGTTCCGGCAAAGCGAGGTATGCGTAAGAGTAGAAAATCATTTGCAATTAACCGTTTATAGGAACGCTCTTAAAGAGTTATTAGAAAAGACTTTAACGGGAAGTATCTCCGTTTTAACCGAAGTCTTAACCTTCTTTGATCCTGGCGTATTTGGACGTTCCCTCAAAGTTAAGGAAATGATCAAAAAGTTTCATCAACGGGTGGGATTAGAAAAAGTCTGGGAACTTGAAGTCGCCGCCTTAATATCAAGAATAGGATGTGTAACGCTCCCTAAGGACCTTCTTGAAAAAGAACGATTGAAGATAACTCTTACGGAAAAAGAAGAAAAAATCATCGGTTGCATTCCAGAAGCGAGCGCCAACTTCGTCGAAAATATACCTCGATTAAGGCCAATCGCCAAGATCATCTTATATCTCAATAAACATTTCGACGGGTCCGGCTTCCCCGACGATTCCCTCAAAGGCAAAAAAATTCCTTCGGGAGCCCGCCTTCTTAGAATCTTGTTCGATTTAGCGCAAATTGAATCGGAAGGAACTCGTCGCGATAAAGCCTTGGATTTAATGCTAGAAAAAAAGGGTTATTACGACCCGGAAATTTTAAAAAAAGTAGACGAAGTTTTTCGATGGAATCCTGCGGGCAATTAAAAATTAAACCTGTAAGAAAAGCCCTACCCCAACTTTCCAAATCGACTTATTTTTTTCTTTAAAATTTATGTCCAAATTCCCAACGCCGTAAAGATATAAAACGACCGTTTTAAATAAAATTCTAATAATTCTCGGGTACAGCCAGGAAGCGGTCTGGAACAAATTTGAAGTGTGAATCATTTTGGATTAATGCTATAGTTATTAAGCCATTGAAGTTAAACATTTCTATGTTGATAACCGCTCTATAAACATTCCCCTTGATCATATGCCCATAAAAACAACTCTCATAAATCCGCCTCAAATTTTTACAAAAAGCCAAGTCGCTTCCGGATTAACTCCGCCATTAGGAGTCGCCTATTTGGCGTCATACTTATTGGCCAATCATCACGAAGTTCAAGTGATCGACGGCTTGGGAGAAGCTCCGGATACCATCACTCCTTTTGTAAAAAGTTCGTTCCTACGCGGAATGGAACTAGACGCCATTGTCGAGAAAATAGATCCGAATTCGGGTTTGGTAGGAATTTCCAATTTGTTTAGTTTCGCTTACCCCGCCGTGGAATTGCTTGCGGAAAAAATTCATAAAAAATTCCCCGAAATGAAGATCATTCTGGGCGGTCCTCATCCTTCGGCGCTTTACAAAGAGATCTTGGAAGAACGACCTGAAATTACGTTTGTGGCCATTGGGGAAGGCGAAGAAAGTTTAGCGAGGCTTCTAACATATTTGAATGGGGATGAAGACAGAGATTATGTAACCGGGATTGCGATGCGAGACGAAGACGGCTCCGTCATCCAACTTAAATCTACCAAACGTTTCAGAGATTTGAATCAAGAAAGCATTCCATTTCCAGCGCGCCATTTATTACCGATGGAAACGTATATCCAAGGACAAGAGTCCCATGGTCCCGCTTCCGGAAGATGGACCTCGATGTTGAGTTCGCGGGGATGTCCTTATGGCTGCACCTTTTGCGAATCTGCAAAAACGCTATGGGTTGCCAGGTCTGCTAAAGACGTGGTTGACGAGATGGAACATCTCTTAGACAAGTATGGAGTTTCCGAATTTCATTTCGAAGACGATAACATGACCATTAACCGGAATCGGTTGATTGGAATCTGCGATGAAATCATCAATCGCGAATTAAATATTAAGTGGCAAACCCCCAATGGTATTAGGGCAAGTATTACCGACGATGAAATGCTGCAAAAAATGAAAGATAGCGGTTGCATGCATATTACCTTGGCCCCCGAAAGCGGTTCCGAAAGAGTATTGACGGAAGTGATCGACAAAGGCCGCGATTTCAGTTTAGACCAGTTATTAGAATGTGGACGAGCCGCCTCTAAAACAGGTATGAAAGTGGCCGCCTATTTTATTATTGGACTCCCCGGAGAAACTCGGGAAGATATGGAAGCCACCGTAAAATACGCCAAAGACTTGGCAAAAGCCGGAGTGGATGAAGCGGCCTTTAGCCTTTTTATTCCCCTACCGGGAACTCCGTTGTGGGACGTTGTGGAAGAAAAACGAAAAGACATGGATTTCATCGATCTCTTGGCGGCGGGAGATTTGAACCGAGCCATTTCCTGGAACGACTGGATGGACGAAACCGAATTAAAAAACTTTCGATTGAAAGCGTATATGGCGTTTCAATTAACTCGGATGGTTTATCACCCATTTGCTTTCCTCAAATCTTTTTTCAACGTGCTACGCGATGTTGAAGAAACAAAAACGGAAAGAACTTTGCGCCAAATGTTGGCCCGCCTAAAAATCAAAAAGAAAAAGTTTAGCGGCGCCCCTGCTCCAGAATTTGATAATACGCAGGTGGCTTACCCCTATGACACAAAATCGACATTTAAAATTATTTTGCAGAACAAGCCTCATTATGCCTTTGGTCATAGCCTATTGCAGGCTTTCCGTCTTTTTGGAAAAAAATCCTCATCCGAAAAAGAGACCAAAGAGAATTAAAAGTTTTAAAGCGTCTCTTATAAACGGTTAAAACCCCTTTTTAAAAAATAGTTTTTGGCGACCTAATTTCGCTCCCTTCATAGTTACCGTATCTCGGTTAATCCATGGCCGCTAAGTTAAAAATTTTCCTTCTAGATTTATTTAGAAACGATCGTCGTTTATTAATCGCCGTTTGTTCTTTGATGTTTTTTAAACGTTTTTTTCTACATCACTACGAAATAAATTATGAAGAAGGAAAAGAAATCGAATGTATTTTACAAATCCTAGACGGCAAACTCGTATTTAGAGACTTTCACTGGCAATACGGACCTTTTGGGATTTATTTTGTCGCTTTTCTTTTTAAAATTTTTGGAACGGTAAACCTTCTCATTCCCCGCTGGACTGTAACCCTGGTTGCCCTTGCCACAACCTACTATTCCTATAAATCGGCGCGATTTTATTTAAAACCTTCATGGGCCTTTTGGGCAGCCCTAATGGCTTCTTCCGGGTTGGCCGCGCGAGAAAATACCTATGGACATGGCTTTGCCTATTTAGGAATGATCGCCTCATTTTACTTCCTGATGACTTATGTCATGCGCGAACCCAAAACCCGAAACTTAGTATTGTCCGGTTCATTTGCCTTTTTGGCCTTACTGGCCAAACCAGTGGTTTTCGGTATTGGCGCAGTCGCTTCCGGCGCCTTTTGCTTAATCGTTTGGGGATTTATGAATAAGGAACCTAAAAGCCTCATTCGAGTATTAGGCTGGTTTTTAATGACAAGCCTTATACCCGGATGCCTTGTCTATGGATATTTATTGTCGCAAACGTCGCTTGATATCATGTTTAAAGAATTATTTCCAATGTTTTCCGGAACGTTAAACGTTGGTAAAAAATTTTTTATTCCCCCTATCCTGCCCACATTAGAAATAAGTTCTCCAGGCCACTGGGTTATGGAGATCAATATATATCTAGCCAACTATTTCCGATGGTGGTTGGTCGTTTGTTCTTTTTTGGGAGGACTTGGATATTATGCGAGGAGATTTTTTAAAGAGAAACGACCGATTCAAGATTACGCGCCGTTTTTATTTTTGTTGGTTTATTTACTTTTAATCGATAGCGAAACGATTATTTTGGGAAGACGTCCCACCACATTTTTTATAAATATGTTGCCCTGCTATATTTTGATCGCTATCTTTTTCGATTGGTTAAAAGAGAATATTAAGCCAATCCTTGTATGGACCGTCGCGCTCGGCTTGGCTTTTGTCTATTTCATTTATCCGCCGGTTCGTTTGGGGATTTACCATGCCATGTCTGGAAAGGCCCTTGAGTTAAAATATGCCGAGACTATAAAAGTTCCGCCTTATACTTGGGAAAGTTACAACACGATATCGGCGTATATTAAAAAGAATTCTCCTCAAAACACACCCTTCCTATTTGCCGGGTACGATAGTTTTGTGTACCTATTTGCGGAACGGCCTTTTTATTTTCCGGAAGATTATACGACCTTTGTTCGAGCTTCCTTTAACGCTTATAACAGAGACAATGAATTTTTTTCCAAAGTATTTTTTGAACCGTTTGAGAAAAATATTGTAAAACGCCTACAAGCCAACCCGCCAAGTATGATATTAATTCCATCCAATTCTATCTCCGAAAAAACCGTCAATCGTTCGTTCTTTTTGAAATACCTGACAGAAAATTGGCAGTTACAAGAAGTTTTAAACCGCGGTAAAACCCCCGGCCCTTTTGATAAAGCCAATATGGAAATGAACGTTTATGTTCCCGCCCATACCAAATAATTCTTAAAGAAAAAAAAGTCATTACCGCAAAGGGCGCAAAGAACGCAAAGAACGCAAAGAAAGATAATAAAATCTTAAAAAAACGCAGAAACCAAACTCTTGAATTGTTAAAAGGAAAAAACCAAGGGGCAATACCGCAAAAACGAAATTCTCGAACTACAACACATCCCCTCCAAAAAAAGAAATAACTAAACCAATTTTTTATAACATTCCAATGCCAAATTTTTTAATTGGCGCCTTGCTCTTTTTCTTTGCGTTCTTTGCGGTTCCAGGTTTTAAGCATTTCGCATTTGCGATTCAAGAATTTAACATATACCCGATTTAACCCTTTTGTTTGAACAAACCGACATCTTAAGAAAAAAACCAAATTTTGGAGTTCAAACAATTTTACTTGAATATCAAATATAAAATCTCCATTTAATATTGACGGCTCGGCCTAAATTAAAATCAACACTTCAAAATAAACCCCAACTTCAGGCTCCTACCCAATTTCTAGAGGAAACATAGCTATTTTCTTAGGTCTTCAAGTCCCTCATTCTTTTCACAATTTATAGCTATAGTATATTTTATAATTATAACAAAAATGTGTCATGACTTTTGTCTCATTTTTAGAGATGATAAGGTATTAAAGGTACCTTAGATATTGGTAAATAAACTTGCAAGCGTTATCAAAAAATAATTTTTGGTAGGCCAACTAAGGTTTAAGCAAAAAGCGCAGTCGGGGAATTCTTAAAATAAGGCTAAAAAGCTTTTCAAAAATGGCTCTTCAAAAAGTAGTTTCATTTAAAACTAAGATCGTAATTCTCTTCTTAGCCATTTCGATTCTCACCTTAATGCTTTCAAGCAGTATTTTAATCTATCACGACTTAAAAGCTTTTAAAGAAAGCATGCAAAGGAACTTGTCCGTTCTCGCGGAAACGATTGCGGCCAATAGCCGAGCGGCTATGATCTTTGAGGACTCAAACCAAGGCAGACGAATTTTAGCGGCGCTCAAAGCCGAACCTCAGGTGTACTATGCGATTTTAAAAAACGCCAAAGGGAAGGACTTTGTTTTTTATAAAAAAGAAAATATTGACCTTAATGTTTATCCAATAAAAGGCGAAATCGGAGACAAAAACTCCTTTTTCTCTAAATTTTTAGAATTCGTCCGCCCCGTAAAAATGGACAAACAAAAAATTGGAGAAATTCATTTATTTGTCGAATTAACCGAAATGAATCGGTTGATCGTCACCTACACCCAACTTATCGGTTTTGTCATCTTAGCCACTTTATTTGTGGCATTTTTAATTTCTTTGCAATTCCAAAAATTTATTTCCGAGCCTATTCTTAACTTAGCCTTCGAAACTAAAAAAATATCCGAAAGCACTCAAAACTATATTCCCATTACTCATGACAATAAAGACGAGATAGGAGTCCTCTACGAAGGCTTCAATCAAATGATGTCCCGTATTAACGCCAGAGAAACTGAACTCATAGGATATAGAAATACGTTGGAAGCCATGGTTCAAACCAGAACGGAAGAGTTGGCAAACTCAAATAAAGACTTGAAAATAGAGAATATGGAGAAACAACGCGTCGAGCAGGATTTAAGAAAATCGCTAGAAGAAAAAGAAGTGCTTTTAAAAGAAATTCATCATCGCGTAAAAAACAACTTACAAATCATTTCATCCCTCTTAAAACTAAAAACTTATCACTCCAAAGAAGAACACAACGTGAAGGTGTTGGAAGACTGCTCCAATCGTATTGAATCGATGGCGCTTCTCCACGAAAAAATTTACGAAGCAAAAAATCTTAAAGAAATCGCTTTTGGACAATACATCACCGATCTCAGCAATTATCTTCTCAGCAGTTTTGGTAAAACAAATAATAAAATAAAAATATCCTTAGATTTTTCGGATATCTTCATGGATATCGATTTAGCCTTGCCTTTGGGACTAATAATTCAGGAATTAATAACAAATTCGTTAAAATATGGATTTATAGAGGACCAATTTGGGCAAATCCATGTTACCTTTAAGAGTATACAATGCCCAGAAATAGGAGAACAATACGAACTGAAATATTCCGATACTGGAGTTGGGCTTGCAAAAGATTTTGATTTAGACGCCAGTACGACTCTAGGTTTAAAACTGGTTAAACGATTAGTAGAAAAGCAATTGCTTGGGACAATAGAGGTCAGCAAAAAAGAAAAAGCCGAATTTCTAATTCAGTTTCCAAAGGGGAAAGATCATGACGGTTAAGACAAAGCCTAGAATTCTAATTGTAGAGGACGAGATTATTGTGGCGTTCGCAATTGAGGAAACTCTTAATAACTCTCATTATCAAGTAATGACCTCTGTAGAATCTGGCGAAAAAGCTATCAAGTACTTAGAAAACGAGCAAGTCGACGCCGTTTTAATGGATATCAGATTATCGGGCAATTTAGACGGTATAACAACGGCTCAATTAATCCGCGATCGCTTTAAGATTCCCGTCGTTTTTCTAACGGCTTATTCAGACACGAAAACATTATCCCGAGCCAAAATTACCGAACCCTATGGATATATCGTTAAGCCCTTTAAAGACCAGGATCTTCTCTGCAATTTAGAAATAGCTATTTACAAGCATGAACAAGAAAGAAACGCATGGGAAAGCCGTACAAACGATTGTGGACACCATAACCATACCCATTCAGAAACTTATGGGGAGTTTGAGGGAAACGAACAAGGCCCTCCTGAAAAACTTAATTCCTGTTTATGGTGTAAAAACTTTCAGGAGGACCAAGGCGAATGGAAAACTGCCGAAGAGTTTATCAGCGAAAAATTAGATATTGAGGTTTGGCAGATTGCCTGTAATAAATGCTTTGAAAAATTAATTTTAGAAATATTTCAAAAGATCGATGGAGACCCTAACCTTCCAAAAAACTAGAACCAAAGCTTAACGAGGGTCGGCGCCCATTAAAAATCCTTTTAATTTGGCAATTTTTTCAGCATCCCCATTATCATAAATTCTTTTCATTATTTCCATCATTTCGGTAAAGTTAGCGTTGCCGTCTAGTTCGTTTCTTATAGCGTTTGGCAACATGACTCCTTCCTCATGATTCTGACCTTCCTGGTACTTATTTGCCCTACGCATAGAGCCTTCATTCAAAATTAACCAGAAAATATTGATATCCGTATAACGGTAAATCTTTGCCAGCGTATCTATGGATGGTAAAGACTTATTATTTTCCAATTCTGATAGCGGTCCTGGCGTAATGCCAATAATTTTTTCCAAGTCTTTCAAGGTTAAATTTGAATCTTTTCTCCACTCTTTAAAGCGAGCTCCTAAGAATTTTGTAACCCCTATTTTTTTTCCCATATCCTTAACTCGAATTATTTTTAAATCTGTTAATAAAAAAAAACTTATACTACAAGCTTATACAAACAATTCTATTACGAAAATTATACCATCGAAATAAAAAGATTTCTCGATACTTTTCAATATGTTAAGATTTTTTTACAAAACCCTCCTCTTTTGCCCAAATTGATTTTAATTAAAATTAAAACTCAGCTTTTTTTTAATACCCATTATTGGATATTCATAGAGCAAATATATTTTTGGTAACGGCTATATAAGAGAGTCCTAACAAAACTTTATTCTCTCTATTAACTTTCCATAAATATAGCACATCTTTACAGGCACTGACAATCTCTTTTTAGAGAAACCAAAATTTTCCTTTCAACAAAAACCCATAAATATCTTAAAATTAAGACATTAGCCGTTTTAAAAAAATTATTTTTTTTGCAAGATAAGTCAATGACACGTCAAAACAAACCAAACAATTTACCTTTTAATAAAACACATCGCAAACTATCAGACTTAAAAGCGCTCTTTTATGTGTATTTATAGTGTGAAGATGGAGATTAATTTTAGACTCGTGCTATGCCGCCACTTCCCCAAAAAAGTAATTTTTCCTCGAAAGTAACGTCAACAAACGGGAAATTAAAGCCGCAAAAAATAATAGCTTCTGAAGGAATTTTTAAAAGAAAAGCGGAGGCAGGTGTTTTTAATCTACGAAAGGTTGCATCGGTTGCAAAGGTTCGTCAACCATTATGGAAAGGTCTAACAATTCCGAGCTCAGTTTGATGGGGTTATCATTCATAGTCTGTCGATTAACTTTAAATCGAATTTTATTATCGACAATAATAAAATTGATCATAGCGCCTCTATAGGCAAAACCATTCGTATCGGCAACCGTAACGACAGGAGCTCCTTTAATTTGGGACAATATTTGATTCAAGCGTCTATCTTCCTTGACGGTCAAAAACAAAATATTACAGTTCCGCATTTGATTATCGGGAACAAACCTTTTAATCTCCAGGTTCATTTGCAATAGAGATTCTTTTCGAGCCGTTTCTAAAATTCCATCGAAAGGATCTTCTCCAGGAAAGCAAAGCACAAGACTCTCGCGCTTATTCAGCAACAATCTCTTTTTCGGCCAGTAAATAAATTTAGAGAGATTAAGCAAAAAGCTTGCTTTAAGAGTTATTTCGCGTTCCGGTTTTTTTTGTAAAGGAGAAGAGCTTGCGGGAGCGGAATTAAAAACCAAAAGTAACGCAAAGACGCTAGCTATTAAGTTTATTAATTTTTTAGATGCCATCATTTTGTATTTAGTAATATTCAAGACACCATATGGTATGCCAAAAGCAAAGAATATGCAATGCAATTCTTCAATATTATAAATTAATTTTGGGCAAAAAAGGCAATTAAAATGGCATCTTAGGTAATTTTTATCCTTTCACACTCTCGAAATCCCTTTTTTATCAAAAAGTTCCCAAAATTCAAGCGATTCGAAAGATAAATAGGAGGCTTCTCAAACTCACACTCCATATTCCACTAAGTTTTGTAAAAACCAGAATAATATAATTTTCATCTATAGTGGAAGAGACGTTAGGCGCATTTTAAGGATTAATAAACAACCGATTTATATCCGATAACAAAACTTATTTTCAAGTAAGCTCCAGGGTTTAGATTTTTCTAACATGAGTAAAAATCTCTGCCTAACCTTTCAATAATAAGAGCGCTTGAGAACAGCTTTGCGCCCAGATTAACCAAAGAAGCTATATGAAATCAGCAGTCCTAAGCCCCAATATCGGCGCAGAAAAAACTCAGAAAAAGTACATGCCTCGATTCAAAGAAATCAAGCTACTGTCTGGAAAGTCACAAAGGACGCTGAGGATACAAGATTTAAAACATGTAAAAATAGCGGTTCTGTCAAACCCTACTATCCTCCGAAAAAAGAATAATATTTAAAAAAAGATTTAAAGCTTTTTGGAGGTAAATAGGACTTTGCTTAGATACAGGCCATGGAGGAGAAATACAAGGCTCCAAAGCATAAACTCCATCTACTGCTAGCCAAAACCTAAAAACATCTAAAACTTAAAACCGGAAGATAGCTTTGGTGTAAAAACTTCTTTGAGTCTCGGAATTATTTTCTACTAACTCGTTCAACTCCGGATGGCTAGGATCAAATAAGTTTTGGCCAACAAACGATAATTCCAAATTATCATGAGGTTTCCAGCCGAGGCGTATATCAAACCTTGTGTATAAGGGAATTCTCCTAATCGAATGTTCGCTTACTAAATAAAAAAGAGAGTCTAACTGAAGATTCTGGGTAATATTATAATAAGAGCGAGCGCTAAAAATATGATCGGGTTCGCCTTCAGAATCTAGATCCCCTTCCCCATTTACTGAAGCAGGAATAAATGTGTTAGGTAGCGTAGGGCGAAGATCAATTTGAGTAAAAGTGTATCCCAAGGAAAGCCGTAAATTGGTTAGTGGTTGCCATTGCATTGCTAGCTCAAGACCATAAACTTCCCCTTCAATCGCGTTGTCATTCACCGCAGGTAGGACTAAATGAGAAATAGGGCTACTTTCAAAAAACACTGTATCAAGTCTGAAATCTATTATCTCTTCATAGTCGAAATAAAAGCCAGTCACATCAAAATAAAATTTTGATTCGACATTGTACCGATAACCAATCTCATAAGCTAGAAGCTCCTCGGGGTCTGTCACACCATCATTTATATCTTTAAATAAAAGTGGAGGAGAACCTTGCAATGGGATTAAAGCTCTGTTAATAATTCTCCGATCTTCGGTGATTGAGGGAATACGAACAGCCCGAGAAAACGCCGCCCAAACGGTGTGATTTTCTTTTGGAGTCCAAAGCATTCGAATATTAGGTTGAACTTCCAAACCGGTAAAATCGTTGTGCTCTAACTTGGTCCCCAGTATCAAACTCCATTTATCGGGAACGATCTTTATCTCGTCATGAACAAAAAAACCAAATAAATTGGTATCTTCATTATCCAATTGAAAAATAGGCGTATCTTCAAAATCAAAGAAGGCATAACGGTAGTTCAAGCCCCAACTGAGATCATGGCGATCTCCATATTTAAAGTCATGCTGAAATTCTAAATCGAATTGTTGAACTGTATCGTCGATAGCTATGTCCGAATTTCGTCTAAAATAATCATAATAACCTTGGAGCTTAATCGCAGAATCTTTTTCTAAATTTCTTGTCCAACGCGAAAGAAAATTAGCACCCGTATAATCGGTGATTCCTTGAAACGGGGTCGAACCAATCGTAAAGGATTCAAATCGGCTTGGCACATCCGTTTCAGCTTTTACTTTATAATAATCTCCTTGAGTGGTTAGATCATTTTTCCCATTTATTTGCCAATCGCTACGAAAACCAAATTGACGCGATTTTTTATCGTCAGACGCTTTCGTCTCATCTGGATTTAGCCCGTCGTCTCTATTACGAAACTTACCATAAGCGCGATAATTGAAAGACTCATTGACTTGACCTCCATAACGAACAGTGGCAAAACCTTCTTCTTCAGTTCCAAAACCTCCAGACGCCATTGCGCCTTGGGTTTCACCAGATTTTTTTGTAATGATATTGATAACGCCAGCGACGGCGTTAGATCCCCATAAAGCGGCGCCAGGGCCGCGAATAACTTCGATGCGGTCGATATCTTCTAATACCGTGTCTTGACTCACCCAAAAGACACCAGCAGCAGAAGGACTGTAAATGGTTCTTCCGTCCATCAAAACAAGAAGTTTATCCGAGCCCAAACGACGATTGAATCCCCGCATGGAAATGGTGTACGAATTTTGATTTATTTTAGAAACCAACACTCCGGGAACCATTCTTAGAGTTTCCATAATATTTACGGCGCCGGACCGACGAATATCTTCCTGTGTTAGCACATATATTGCCGAAGCAGTTTGATGTAATTTTTGCGGTTTTTTGGAGGGACTGGTAACCACCACTTCCATCTGCATCAGTTGATAAATATCCATATCAAATATTTTCAACTGCTCTTCGGTCAACTCGTTGTCGATTTCTGGCGAATTAGAAGCCAACCCTAAACCATCAAAAATTAAAAGGAAACAAACAGTCAGGAAACCAAACTTTAAATAACTGGAGGGAGTTTTTTGAGGAAGAATCATCGAAGGCCGATTGTGTATGTAATTTGGAGAGCGTAAAATCTAAAACATCGTTAATTTAACCCAAACTAAAACAATATCATAGTAAAAAAACCTAAATTCTCAAAAATAAGATTTTCTGACACAAAAAAAATTTATAGTTCACCCTAATTATTGTTGACCGATTTTCTAAAAAAATTTTTATTTTTTTTATTTTCGCTTATCCAAATATCTCTCCCACAAGTTTTTGTTTTTACAAACGTTATCGAAGCAACCTAATTATCGCCATAAATCAATGCTTTTAAATGATTATCTACCTCTAGACAAGGTCACGTTTTTGTGATATTTTTTTAGTCGAAATCGGTATTACGAATATTTTACCATATTAAAAATGCCGATATAGACCACTATAAATTATAAGGGGGGGAATCTATGATTGAGACCAATCTTCAAGATGCGATTGCTAAAATATCCATGGACGCGGATTACAGAGAAAAAGTAACGAAAAACCCTGATCAATTTTTAAAGGATTATGGTATCAACACGGAAGAAACTTTACCCGTAAATGATGGCCAATCTACTATGATTAGCGAATCAATACGCCCCACGGCCCTTTGCTGTACCTGCGCTCCCGCCTAAAAGTTTTTTTTTATCTAACAAATAATCCACAAAAACGAGGAGAATAGATTATTTGCGAAGTAACCAAGGCATGAGATAATTCTTCTTAAATCTAACCATTGTTTTATGTGAATTAAGAAATTAGATTTTTAAGCTTAAAACTCTGAAATCGGCTCCCCATTTTGTGGAGCCGATTTTTTTTTGTCAGATCGCTTTGAAGGTTTAATTAAAGCGTTAATTCTTTTAAAAACTTTAAAAAAATGTTAAAAGCAGACTTTCAATAAAATATAAAACTAAACGGTTAGTTTTCGTTTCAATGAACGATTCGACATTAAAATTAATTCAATACGCGCAAACGCCACTTCCTAAAAAGCCACGACTTGCTCCCTGGATTACGGCAGTCCCACTAAGCGACGACCGTCTCCATCTTCGTGGAGCCGATTTGGTCGTTCCTCTTCTACATCCTCTTTTTATTGAAACGTTTTATACAATAAAACCTCTATTAGACGGTACTTACTCGGTAGACCAAATTACTGCCGCTGGCGGCGAAAAAATTTTGCCCACAACGATAGAATTTTTTCTCAAAATGCTACGCGCCAATGGTATTTTACAAGAGGGGCAAAGCGATTTAGAAATCGCCTCGAATAACGACGACACGGAAAACCTTCGACAATTCTTTTCGCATTACACACAAAATCCTAACGGAATGGTTTCTGCCCTAACTCAAACGCGATTGGCGATTATTGGAGATGGTCAGCTCAAAAATTCCATAAAAACCGCCGCAGCAAAAAATCAAATCCAATCTATTACAGATTTTTCTATTGACGATCTTAATAATTCTGGCTTTGAAACAAATCTTAAAAACCTAGACCTAGTAGTTGCCTGCTCGAAAAACCCAGATTATTCATTTTTTGAAAAAATCAACGAACTCTGCCTTAAAACAGGAACCCGTTGGATGCGGGTGACTATTGAAGGAACTTCCGCTTTTGTTGGGCCAACAATTATTCCTTTTCAAACGGCCTGTTTCCATTGTTATTCAAAACGGGCGCTGTCGAACTCAATCGATCCCGAAGGGTTGACAGCTTATCAGGAACATTTCCAAGAAAATGAGATGCCCAAAAGCGAAGGAACCCTTCCTACATTTATAGATTTGATTGGCAATACAGCTATTCTCGATCTAGTTCGGCTAATCACAGGTTTCGCAGCTCCGGCCACTGTTGGACGATTATTAGAGTTAAAACCCGAAAATTATTCTAGTCAAGGACATGACATTCTTAGACTGCCAAGATGTAAGGTATGCCGTCCACAAGGCTCGCGCCAACAAGTTTGGAGTTTGCAAAATACCCTTCAGGAAAATGAATCCCAATAAAAAGTTTTCTGAACTAAAGGACTCGCCAATGACTCCTATTTCAGAAGCTATACTACGGGCAAACCGCATAATTGGAGAGAAAACAGGAATTATTTCGAAAGTCGAATTTGGCGATTTATGGCCTGGAGAACCCAAAATATATCTAGCCCGAGCGACTCCCGCCGACACTTCGGCCTTTTCAAATGAAACCGCTCTAAATTATGGAGATGGCGCATCGATAAATAAGGACCGTGCAATTATGAAAGCGGTAGGAGAAAGTGTTGAACGCTATTGCTCGGCTCAATTTAATAAAGACGAATTCCTGATAAGTTCTTTAGACAAACTTAATGAACCGGCAGTCGATCCTACAAATTTTGCTCTATTTAGCGCACGACAATATCAAACGCCTAATTTTCGGTTTCAACCTTTAACGACTCAAACACAGATTAGATGGACCTCTGGTTATTCTCTCACAAATAATCGCCAGGCCCTTGTCCCTGCGGGATTTGTCTATGTCCCTTATCGCTTTGAAGACTCACTAGAACATCCTTATCATTTTTCTATATCGACTGGGTTGGCCTGCGGTACCAGCCGAGCCATGGCTTTATATAAAGGATTAATGGAAGCAATTGAAAGAGACGCTTTCACCATTGTTTGGAGAAATCGCTTAACCCCATCCTTAATAGACCTAACTAATGTGGAAGACTTAGAGGTCAACAAACTCATTGATTCGCTAAAAGAAACGTCAATTGAGTTTTTTGCTTTCCATATCAGCATTGACATCCAGGTTCCGGTTGTTCTAGTCCTTTTGATAAACCCCTTTAAAAAGCCACCTTATCAAGTAGTGGGTATTTCAGCCGATCTAAGTCCCGTAAAAGCGCTTCGCAGCGCCCTAGAGGAAGGTATTCTGACTTTTTTAGGAATGAATCGCTACGCCAATACTAATAAAAATTACAAACCAGAACCAAATTTTGAAGACCTGAAAATTCCAATCGAACACGCAATGGCTTATGCCGTTTGGCCAGACCTGCAAAAAGAAATTGATTTTCTTTTGAATTCAAACAAAACAATTTCCATTCAAGATATAACCGACCGCTCTCAAGAAGGTTTTGTTGAAAATATTCACACAACAACAAAACTGTTAAACGAAAAAGGATTAGAAGCTATCGCTTTGGACTTGACCACTCCCGATATTGACGAGGCGGGATTTAAAGTAGTTCGCGCCGTCGTCCCCGGGTTGCACCCGCTCGACGTCAATCATAATTATTTATATCTGGGAGGAAAAAGACTTTACCAAGCGCCTTATGACGCGGGTCTTTTAGAACGCCCCCATAAAGAAGAAGAACTGAACATGGCTCCACATTGTTTCCCCTAAACCCAAAAAAATTATGGTACAAATCGTAAAAACTAACTACGCAATTGGCCCTCAAAAAGAGTCAGATCGAGTTACCGTTTCTGAGCTTTTTAATGAAAATACCAAGCTCCAACCGGATGTTTTAAATTTCAAACCTCCCGCTGAATTCACTCCCGCCGAAATGCGAACCATGACAACCGCTTATAAACAATATACGCTTTCCCCTAGCGTTACCTTGCCTACAGTTCGTGTAGAAAAATCGTCTACTAAAACTTTCGACAAAGTTGTCTCTTCAAGAAGATCGGTTAGAAACTTTGCAAATGAAGAAATGACGCTTGAAGAACTTTCTAAAATTTTATTCCAGACTTACGGCATTACCGGAAGTATTCCAATTCCTGGAGGAGGCGAACATTGTTTAAGAGCGACGCCATCTGGCGGGGCGCTCTACCCCGCCGAAATTTATCTTGCAGTGCGCAAGGTTCAAGGCCTCCAACCCGGGCTCTACCATTACAATGTTCCCAACCACGAACTGGAACTATTGAAAGAAGGCGATCCCACTCAAAAGGCTTTCGACGTTTGCGCAGAACAGGAACACGTCCACAAAGCTTCGGTTATTTTTCTCATATCTGGCGTTTTGTCGCGAACCAAATCAAAATATGGCGAACGCGGTTACCGCTACGTTTTATTAGACATAGGTCATTTAGGACAAAACCTCTATCTTTCTAGCGCCGCTTTAGAACTAGCTATTATGACCACTTGCGGATTTTACGACGACAGGGCCAACGACTATTTAGGAATCAACGGTATAGACGAAACCACGCTTTACGCCGCGTTTGTCGGCAAAAAAGAAACGTAAAAATTATTAACGATGAGCGCCGTTAAAAAAAATAAGTCCCTTCCTAATCTGTCTCTCGTTTCATCCGAAGATAGAGTTTTTATGGCCGAAGTTTTACGATCGGTTATTCCACAGTACGAGCCCATCATGCCAGGAGGATTTCAAAAATGGTCCAATCAAATCGAAAGCGCGCCGTTACCAGATTTTATAAAAACCGAGTTGATTCTAAATGAAAAACAAAAATTAGGTTTCATCGCAACGGTTCGGATAACTGAAGGTATCCATTACCTGATGATGCTTTATTTTTTACCGGCACACCAACGACTGGGTTATGGAAAAACGGTATTAAACTCGCTTTATGACCGGTTAAAAAGAGAAGGACAACATGAACTAATATTGCTGGTGAATCAACAAGCGGATTGGGCTATCGACTTTTACCAAAAAAATGGATTTAAAATTATTGCGCGGGAACAAAATGCCATCGAAGCCTATTGCGATTCCAAAATGAAACCATTTTTTGTTCCCGGTACCCTGTTGATGGGAAAAACAATTTTCTAAACTTTTAAAACCCTCCTTACCTCCTATTCACATCGGGAAAACGTAAAAAAAATACCGGTTTTTTTTAATAATAAGAGTTCGGAGATCAATTTTCCCCGTTCCACGACAGTTTTTTTTCATATTTTTTTTCGTTTGCCCTACAAAAACAAACCTACCTCCCACTTCCCAAAATACAATCGTTTTACTCTGAAACCCTTGCCGACAAAGGACTTCCCGAAGAGACACACAATTCGAATCAAAAAAAAAACCGCTTGATTTATTTTAGATTTGTAAATTAATATTTAATCAAGCAAGGAAAAAAGTTGTCTTTATTAATTTTTAGAAGGAATACTTTATGAGAAAAGTTACAGGTTTAACCGTTGTTTTTACCTTTTTGGTTTTTACAGTTTTGGGTAGCGCATCATTAAGCTTTGCCGGCGGCCCGAAGGATGGCGAATTAAAATTTCCCGCAAAGTACGAAAAATTTCCGCGATTTATTAGCGGTATCCAAAAACCAAAACATGTGCGCGATCTTTTTATAAACAAGACTGGCGCCCAAGCCAAAAAAGGCGAAGCCTTACCTAACGGCAGTATCTTGGTTATGGAAATTTACAACGCTAAAAAAGGATCGGACGGTAATCCCGTAAAACGACCGGATGGACGAAACGCTAAAGACAACTTAGCAAAAGTTTTTATAATGGAAAAAGGCGCCGGTTGGGGTAAAAACGCCCCTAAAGGTTTGCAAAATGGCGACTGGATTTTCTCCGCTTTTTCCGCAGAGGGAAATCCTATCAAAGTTAATTATACGAAGTGTCGACAATGTCACCAGCCTTTAAAGGACAAAGACTATGTTCATCGATACGATCAATACTTCGACACGCGCGGTCATTAAAAAATTGGAATTTGTTTTGACGCTTCCAATTTTTATGACTTTCTAAATTACCGGCCAACGGTTCCTTTTTTAGCCAACACCCCCTGATATATTGTTTGTCTGAAATCGGAACCTCCGGTTTACTCCCCTTCCTATGTAGTTAGAACAACCATCGCCTACAACAATAGATTATAAATTAACCCCTTTTCTCTTTGAAATTTCAGTGTATGGCTAATATCGTTGTTTAACTTGATAAAACTATGTTAATATCTTTTTTGCAAAAAATACGGCATCAACTGAATCTTCTTAACCTCTTATTTGGAATTAAATACTCATGAGCTCTTTGTACGAACGCATTGGCAAACAGGACGCTGTGGACGCGGCTGTCGATATTTTTTATCGAAAAGTTCTAACCGATCCAACGATTAGCGATTTCTTTGACAACGTGGATATGGACGTCCAAATAGCCAAACAAAAAGCTTTTCTAACCATGGCGTTCGGCGGTCCAAACAATTACACGGGTAAAGATTTACGGGAAGGTCATAAAAAACTAAATATTAAAGAAGAGCATTTTCAAGCGGTGGCCGGCCACTTGAAAGCTACGCTGGAAGAGCTTAATGTACCTCAAGACGCCATCGGCGAAGTGATGGCTATAGCGGGTGGCGCACACGACGATGTGATGAATCTATAAACTTCTTCCGCCATGCCAGCCGTTTTATTCGACAACAAAAACTATCCCTTAAGGGAAGACGAGAGCATTTTGGAATGCCTGTTGCGCAATGCGCAGGAAATCCCCTATTCTTGCAAAGCGGGCTCTTGCCAAAGCTGTTTGATGCAGGCTCTTTCTGGCGATCCATCTAAAGAAGCCCAAATGGGTTTAAAAAGTTCCTATAAAATTCAAGGATATGTTTTAACCTGCCAATGGCGCCCGGAAATAGACGTTGAAGTTAAACTTCCAAAACTGGAAGATACCGCGACTCCCGTTGAAATTCTTACAATGGAAGACCTCTGCTATAACGTTATGTCGATACGTTTAAAACCGCAACAGCCCTTTGAATGTATACCGGGGCAATATATCAACCTTGTAAATCCCGATAAGGTTGCGCGCAGTTATTCGATTGCCAACCAACCGAATAAAGACGGATTCATTGAACTACACATTAAAATCATTCCCGATGGAAAAATGAGCCAGTGGCTGAAAAATGTCGCTAAACCAGGAGTTGCAATGAATATTCGCGGTCCCGCTGGGACCTGTGTCTACGCTAAGGAAGAATCGCTCGATTATCCCATTATACTAGCGGGTACCGGCACCGGTTTGGCGCCTCTTTACGGAATCTTATCAGACGCGCTTGCGCAGGGCCATACAGGACCCATTCGATTATTCCATGGCGGTCTAAAAACCGAAGACATGTATTTTGTCGATCGATTGCGCTCTCTGGAAAATTCTTGCGATAATTTTACCTACACGCCTTGTGTATTGAACGGAAACGGAAGCGAAGAGTTCCGCGAAGGCAATATTGAAAATATTGTCATTTCCGAATTACCCAAAGACAAAGAAACTCGAGCTTTTATTTGCGGCGTCCCCGAACTGGTGAATTCATTAAGGAAAAAAGTTTTTTTAGCCGGGTTGGCGTCAAAAAACATTCATGCCGACGCTTTCTTAACCAGCCAGCCTTAGATCATAAAACTTTAAAACTGCAACGCCCACAAGCGCCTCGCTAAAAGTTATTACATTAAGCGAGATTTATCCTTTTCGATTAAACTTTAAATTGACGGGCTGTTGCCCGTATTCCCCGCTATATCTAATCGAAAATTTCTCTAAATAAACCATCTATGAAATATTTTTTCATACAAAAATCTATTAAATTTATTTGTTTAAAAATTTTTAAATGTTATAACTTTTGGAACCATGTTTTTAACAAATAATATACGAGTTTTTTAATGGGAATAACGATTAAAGAATTAATATCTAGAGAGGGGTTTGCCTCTTCGCTGCCCAATGCCTACTACGATTTAAAAGAGGCAATTGACGATGACGACTCTGAGTTTGAAGACTTTGAATTTATCATCAATCAAGACATCTCTTTGTCGGCTAAGCTTTTAAGAATGGTCAACAGCCCTTTCTTTGGCTTGGATTCGCAGGTGGAAACTGTGTCTCACGCGATAAGCGTCATTGGTCTTTCCGAGCTCAACGAACTGGTTCTGGCTACTTCTGTTTTAGATAAATTTAAGGGATTGCCTTCTAAAGTTTTCGATATTAATAAATTTTCCGACCATAGCGTTTTTTGCGGCACCGTAGCGAGACTGATCGCCGAAATGATTCAATATCCTAAAAGGGATACCCTATTCACCTCTGGACTGCTACACGATATTGGAAGACTTGTTTTGTGCATTAACGCCACGGATAAAATGATTGAATGTTTTAAATTGTGCGAATCAGAAGACAAAAGCTTGACTGAAATAGAGTTTGAAACTTTTGGTTTTGATCATACGGATGTGGGAACCGCTGTATTAAAAAATTGGAAACTTCCCGCTGTCCATATAGAAACGGCAGGCTCTCATCACAAATACAATGACAAATTAGAATTTGCTATGGAAACGGCAATTCTTCATGTAGCCGATTATCTTGCTTGGCAAAATGATAAGGGTGAAGTTGATGTGTCTAGCGAAGTCCCAGTCTTGAATGAAAGCGCTTGGAAAAAACTTGAGTTCGATGAAGATGTGACTATCGAATCGCTACAAGAAATTATTGATGAAAAACTAGGTTCAGACGATCAATCCTTGATTTAATCCTATAGACGTAAACCCGAGATATATTCTAAAGGCAAAAGTTTCGTTTGATATCGCTTAAAATTCTCGCTCTTAGCGGCGTTCGTTCCATTTCTTTAGATCCAATATTTGCCAACTTATTTTTGCAATAACTTTTTATCCACATAGAGAACAAAAAATAATACAATACGAGGCGTTAAACAGTTTTCAATACTTCTTATTGCCGCGGAAAGAATGAATGAAACACACGATTGAAGAATTAATATCACAAGAAGGCGTCGCTTCCTCGTTACCGGGAGTTTATTACGAACTAAAAGGCGCCATAGACGATGTCGATTCAGAGTTTGAAGATTTCGAATATATCATTAAACAGGATATTTCTTTATCTGCCCGAGTTTTAAAAATCGTCAACAGTCCTTTTTTTGGATTGCCTTCGCAAGTTGAAACTATTTCTCATGCGGTCAGTATCATTGGCTTAGCGGAACTCAACGAGCTTGCGCTATCTACCTTTGTCCTTGATAAACTCAAATCCACGTCTTCAAAGCTATTGGACATAAACCGATTCTCCGACCACAGCGTATTTTGCGGGACGGCGGCAAAAATGATCGCCGAAATGATCTCCTATCCGAAAAGAGAAACTTTATTCACTTCTGGCATGTTGCACGATATTGGAAGACTGGTTCTTTGCGTTAACGCTTCAGATACAATGCAAGAATGCTTTAAACGGTGCGAACAAGAGGATAAAAGTCTCACCGAAATTGAATCCGAAGTTTTTGGTTTTGATCATTCGGAAGTTGGATTAGCTTTGTTAACTTCCTGGAAACTTCCGTTAGTGCATATTGAAACGGCAGGGTTTCATCATAAATACCAAGACTCATTAAGCTTTGCAAAAGAAACCGCAATTATTCATGTTGCCGATTTATTAGCGTGGAATAATGAAAAAGGGGATGTGAATGTACCTGCCGAAGCTCCCATATTAAATGAAAAAGCTTGGAAAAAACTTGAGTTAGAAGACGATGTCACTCTTGAAATCCTTCAAGAAACCGTTGAAGAAAAATTAAGTTTAGCCAACCAAGCCTTTTTTTAGGTCTTTCCTTATAGCTTTTAACCGGTTCCCCAGTTTCTTTAAGCCAGGTTTTTACCGGAAAAAAGCCTGATCTAAATTTTCCGATTCAAATTTTTTATCGATCCAATCGTGAATATTCACGCCGTTTGGAATTCAACCCTCATACTTAACTATCGTCTTCCCTCATATAATGACTTTGTTGCGTCGCAGGGTCCTTGAGTATTTCCTTTTCGAAGTCGAGAATTATTCCATAAAGATAGCTTTCAGGATCGACACATAAAAATTTTGGCCTTCTACCCTGCCTTCCACAATGGCTTCCCCGTTTCGTTTATTTAACTTTTCTAGAATAATTTTGAGAAATATAAACTATTTTAATTCCATTTAATAAAATTTTTCGACTAAATTTTCATTGAAAGTATTTTTATAAACTCGGGTATTTACAAGGTTATTCCTATATTATAAGAAGCAATCAATTTTATAGTCGAGCTTCATTTCATGAAAGTAAGGACACAAATCATAATAGGGTTTTCGGCGCTAGTATTTTTAATTATATTCACAAGCGTCCTTAGCGTCCAGCCACTTGAAAAAAAATTAAATGAAATTGGCGAGTTCCATTCAACTGCGCTTTATTCTTTGCAATCCTTAAATTCCAAAATGAACGAGGCCGTGCAAGAAAGCTTTGCATATGTAGTATCCGGCGACCAGCATGAAAAAGAAGAATTTCTAAATTGGGCGGACCAATTTGAACAAAACGCCCAACAGTTTTCCCATTACGCCCAGTTAGATAATCCAAATAAAAAAGTTGAAAGGGATCTTTTAAAAAAAATTATCTTAGAAAAAGGCGTATTGGTTAAAAACGCCAGGACCCTGTTTAAGGAATATGAAACGATCGGTTCAACCACGTTGGCGACATTTGAAAAATATGAGAACTCCATAGATTCTCTTTTAAACAATATGGAAGCTTTTGTAGAAATCGAAAAAGTTGAGATGCAACACTCCCACCAAATAGCTTTGAATGCTATTAAACAATCCAAAAACTTTATTTATGGGATAGGATTTTTATCCTCGGTTTTGGCGATGATATTGGGCGTTCTCATTTCAAGAAAAATATCCATTCCTCTACAAAAATTACAAGAAGCATTTTCCTTGATTGGTCAGGGAGATTTTACAACAAATCTTGATATCTCATCAAAAGACGAAGTTGGGTTATTAGCCGCCTCTTTTAAAAAAATGGCAATTGACTTGAAGGAAACAACAGTCTCCAAAGAACACGTAGCTAATATCGTTCAAAACCTGACGAACTGCCTGATTATATTGTCCCCGAATGGCAATATAAAGTTTGTAAATAAAACCGGCTTAAAACTATTGGGTTATAAAGAGAAAGACCTTTTAGAACAATCATTCCTTGAAACGATAATAAAAAACACGGAAGACGAAATTTTTATAAATTTTATTAAAAAACAAACGTTTCTGAATACCGAAACAACCTATATAACAAAATCCGGTAAAGATATTCCCGTAATATTTTCCAATTCTTTACTCCGAGGCAAACATAATGAAATTCAAGCAATTATCACTGTGGCTCAGGACATTACCGATCAAAAAGAAATGGAAAAAGTTTTAACGGCGTCAAAGCAGGAAGCTGACGCTGCCAACCAGGCTAAATCCATATTTTTAGCCAATATGAGCCATGAAATTCGCACTCCAATGAATTCCATTCTTGGATACTCGCAAGTACTTTTAAAGCAGGAAGATTTAACGTTAAATCAACAGCGCCATATTAAAACAATCGAAAAGAGCGGAATGAGCCTACTCACTATGTTAAATGAGATTTTAGATATTTCTAAAATTGAAACGGGAAATATGGATGTCCATAACGCCGATTTTGATTTAAACGAACTTCTCGAAGAAATATCTCAATTGTTTGCTCTCCGTTGCCAGCAAAAACAATTGAATTGGCAAATACATATGCCTGAAACCAAGTATTACGTTATTGGCGATGAAACTAAAATTCGCCAAGTTCTTGTTAACTTAATTGGGAATGCCGTGAAATTTACAGATTCGGGCGAAGTGAAATTAAAGGTTTTCAATCTCGAAAATAATCTCTACCGTTTTGATATTAGCGACACTGGCCTGGGCATTCCAAAAGACGTTCAAGATTTCATTTTTGAGCCGTTTCAGCAAGGAAAGGAAGGTATAAAAAAAGGCGGCACCGGCTTAGGTTTATCCATTGCGCAAAAACAAATTACTTTGATGGGTGGAAATTTAGAATTGGAATCGGACCGAGGAAAAGGCTCACGCTTTCACTTTACTCTGCATCTTCCTCCTTCTACTGGCAAGACAAGTAAAATTTCGGGCTCCATAAAAGCTTTTAAATTGGCAAAGGGATTTCAAATAAAGGCTCTAATTGTCGACGATAACGAAGAACATATTGAAGCGCTTTCAAGCTTCCTAACGGATATTGGGGTAGATCCTATTGAAGCTAATAATGGCAAAGACGCTTTAGACATAATTAGTAAAAACCCTCCCGACATTATTTTTATGGACATGCGAATGCCTGAAATGAGCGGAGAAGAAACCATAAAAGAAATTCAAAAAGAGTTTGGAAAAGATAAATTTAAAATAGTCGCCCATTCTGCCTCCGTATTTAACCATGAGAAAGAAGCATATTTACAATTAGGATGTCAGGACGTTATTTCAAAACCGTTTCTTCCTAAATATATAATTAACTCTCTTAAACGTCTCCTGAACGTAGAGTTTGATATTCAAAAAGACGCCGAATTAGATATTTCAAAAATTGATTTTTCTGATTTCCAGATACATAAAGAGTCCCACAAAAACTTATGGGATGCTTCTAATATATGCAGCTTCACCGAGCTTGAAAAACAATTGGATATTTTAGAAAGTAAGGACGAGCAATATCAAAAACTGGCAAAATTATTGCGTAAATCTCTAGAAAATTACGAAATGGATAACTTTCAAGAGATTTTGAAAAAGTTAACCATTGAAGAATAAAATTTAAGTTCTATCTACATTTAAATAAGGAATTAGTTTAATTGTTTCATATAAAATTCAGCCGCTTGTAGATCTCCCATTTTTTGGTAAATTAAATAATTTAGGAAGTTAACTTTTGGCTGCCATTCGCCTTTTAACTCTTCAAGTTTTTTTGCGAAAAATAATGCTTTTTGTAAATCTCCCGTTTTATAATTTCCCCACCCATCTTGATAAAGTTTGGTGAATTTGTAAGCATATTTATATTTTTTTACTTCTAAGGGATGCCCTCCAAAAGATTTTTCATAAGAATCAAGAGCCGAAGAAAATTCTAATAGATGAAACAAAACAGTCCCTAAAAAATAATGAGCTTCGAAGTCGTTTTTTTCATTTTGTAAATATTGAGCCAAGACTTCTCTAGCCTGTTTGTATTTCCCATTTACCAAATACAATAATCCTCGAAATTTATCGGACCGTCTATCCGATTTCACAAATTTTTCGATTCTATTGTTGGCTTCAACTACAGACCTGCTTACTTCTGGAGAAAAAATGTCTTTTAATTCCCAAGAGTTTTGGAAAGGAAGTAAACGATTCATCGCCAAAAAGTTATAAGTTAAAAGCGCCAACAGGCGGTGGCCCGCTGGGGACAAATGGTTATTTCCATAGAAATATAAAGGCGTTTCAACATTATTAACTTGGAATTTTATGAAAGTATCCATCGGGTTTAAATAGTGATAATTTTTTAAATTAGAATTCAAACGCCTTGTTTGGTTGGGTTTAATAAGGCTTAAAACTTCTAGACGAGCGGGAATATCTACAACCGCGAATTTACTTTTTATAGAACTTAGGTATTGAGAAATGTTACTTTGCAACGCAGAGTGAAGAACGATATTGGCGTTGGCGTCATACAAACTATAGTTATCATTTTTTGCAAAATAGGCGATGCTATGACCTTCGGGTTGAACGGCAAACGGATCCGCATTAAGAGATAAAATCGTTTCTTTCGTTATTTGGATCTCATTGCTTTCTAAAAAATAACCCAACTGATTCGGTTTGGATACGATTGGAGCTTTTTTATGCCATAGGGCGTTTAATTTAGATCGAATTTGGTAAAGAACCTGAGAATATTTTGAAATTTCCACATAAAAAGGCAACTTTCGAACCCATTCCCATTTAGTTGAGATCTTACTATTGCCTTGAGGATTGATTTCTAGGTCGCCCAGACTGAGTTTTAGTCTGCCGCCGTCCTGCTTTTCTTTTCCAATTTTTTTTAATTGGATTAAATTATTATATTGGACTCTAAAATCATTCTCCCCTTGGCTAACGATTACTAAATCTGGTTGGTATTTGTATCCTTCGGATTTTAAAAATTTAAGAAACTCGATTGCCGACCAGGCTACCCCCGAAAAGTTGATCACTTCAACGCGTTTACCGATTGAGCGTTTATTTAAAATATCTTGAAGATTTTTAGAAAACAATTCTACATTTTCGACACCCAATCCCATAAAAATAGAATTCCCAAGCATTAGAATCCGAAAAGTATCGTTGGGTTTCTTATATTGAAATTCTTGATCGTTTAAGAAGTGTTTGGAATTTGTTTGGAGACGAAAAGGCGGGTACAGATAACCGTGCGACCAGTCCAGTGTGATGTCTAAATTAGATCTTAAAACATTGGGAAGGTTGTATTGCGATTGGTGCAAGTCTGGAACAATTCTCTCTTGATTAAAAATTCTTAAAAAAATCTCTAGCAAAAAGATTAAAATCAAAAACGATAAGACGATATAAACAAAAGGTTTTTGAACGAGATTTTTCATTTAAGAATAGAGTAAGACTTAGAAAATATTTAACGAGGCGGAATATGGGAATGCGCAGTAATCATTAAACAGAACGTTCCCCCCAAATATAACTTAAGGGAAGCTCCAATAGCTACTTTTAGATTATTTTATATGAATTAAAAGTTTGGGCTTAGATTACCCTTTCTTTTAAGGGCATGTTCTAGATTAACATGAAGGATTTGGATCGGCTTAAAAAAGTAATGCCTATTGAACCCTATAGTAGGAATCAAATACTCTTGAGTCTTCCTTTTCAAAGGAACTATTTTTAACGTTAACAAGAAATGGTTTCAACCGCCAAAGATAACTAATATTAAAAATATGTAAAATGCTAACGATTGTGACAAAATCTTTACACAAAAATAATTTAAACTAGAAAATAAATATGATATTATTTTATTAGATTTACTCTGAATACCAATTTAAGGCCGAGTGTTATGAGAAAAATTCTACTAGTGCAAGAGAATCCCAAATATCAACAAGATCTGTTGAATGTTCTTCGCAAATTACCAAAAACACAGATTCTGACCGCTTCAGATGAAGAAACCGCTTATAGTATCCTGGAAAAAGAAAACCCGGAAGTTTTGATCTCGGATACTCAACTAAAAGACAACTCGGTCGATCATTTAGTAAAAGAGTTTAAAAAAAGAAATACCGAAGGTCATGCCATTCTTGTGAAAGGGAAAAATCAATTTCAAACTTCTCAAATGGGTATGGAAGATAATCTCGAAAAAATATTACAAAATCCCTATCACCCCGATCACTTTATTTTTTCCATTAAAAAAAGCCTAAACCATTTGAGCTTAATGGATGTCGCGCTCGACCCGAGCGAAACCCCTCAAGAAAACCTTCATTAACAACGATTCCTTTTTCTAATTTCCTACCCTAAACACCTAAAACTTTAACCAAATTAATTGTTGCAGCTCATTAGATACGTGGTTATTTTCAGTAGGGTCGTCGATTGACGGAATAGCAATAACATGACAAAATCAGATCTTATTCCGACAATAGTTTTAACCTATGAACCGATTGATGGGGTGACTGATGACCGACACTCAACGAGAACCCGAAGGCAACCTTCTGCTGCGCACTTTAGCAATGCCGGCAGATACCAATGCTAATGGGGATATTTTTGGCGGCTGGATTATGTCGCAAATGGATATCGGCGGCGGCATTTTAGCAAAAGAAATTGCTTCCGGACGCGTTGTCACCGTTACGGTCGATGCCATGACCTTCTATAAACCCGTTAAAGTGGGGCATGTTGTTTGTTGCTACGGCAAATGCGTTAAAATAGGCAAAACATCTATGTCTATAAAACTTGAGGTGTGGGTGCGACCTGTCCTATCGGAAATTTCTACCGATAGATATTGCGTAACCGAAGCCGTTTTCAAGTACGTCGCTATCGATGAGAACAGCAGGCCCAGGAGGATTGAGCAAAAATAAATTTTTACGATTACCCCCTTCCCTACTTCTTATTTTGGTTAAATTTTGAACCTCTTTAACTTCAAGAATAATAAAAAAAATATTTTCTTCGCTTCGGTAATAACTTTTTCCACCTTATTGTTTTGTGTTTTTTTTATTGATTTTTTTTTCTTGCTCACAAAAAAAAATAATTGGGTTTGCGAGGTTTGTCAGTTCGATGCCGAATTGGGTTGGAATAACATAGCAAATGCAAAAGTAACTAACCAAAAGGTTACCTATACAACAAATTCATTAGGGTTTAGATCTAATGAAATAGATAAATCAAAGGAACATATTTTAATTCTTGGAGATTCCGTCGCATTTGGAGTGGGAGTTAACGATAACGAAACAGTTTCACATTATATCCAAAAAGAAACACCCAAATACCAAGTTCAAAATCTTGCCTCTGTTGGTTACAGCATCGACCAATATTATCTAAAGTTAAAAAAACATATCCATAAATTCAAACCCAAATATGTCATTTCAATCATATTTTCTGGAAACGATTGGTTTGAGACCATTCAAGATAATATGTGGGGGGTTAATAAACCCTTTTATAAAATAGATAATGGGAAACTAACAAAAACAAACCAAAAGCTTTCCATGTTTTCTTGTATTAATTATTTCCATGCTAGTTGGTTTTTGAACAAATTTAATAATGAGCGTTTAAAAAAGATTCTTTGTAATCCTCAAAAACATGAAAATACGGAAGGTATAAAAGTAATCGGTTCCCTTTTAAAGAAAATCGAAGCCTTAGGAAATTCTATCGGGGCAAAAACCGCTTTTATTCTTTCCCCTACCATGAATGATTTTTTTATTCAAACATGCGGCCCCAACACAAACTTTTCTTTTTGCGAAAGCAATATGAAAAATCACCCTGAATTTTTCTTTAAGAATAAGAATCTATTTCAAGAATATCTTTTGAAGAAAGCCGAAAAAGAAAAAAACGGAAACCAACGTTTCATCGCAAAGAACGTTAGCAAATCGGGTTCTTGGGCATGGTATCTACGATTCAAAAACTTATTTAAAGAAAATAACATAAAGTTTTTGGATAATCACGACAAGTTGATGAAAGAAAACGTAAATATTTTTGAGATGTATCTGGAAAATGACGAATACCACTATTCCAGTAAAGGCAACCAGTTTTTAGCCAAAGCAATTTTAGAACATTTAGATTATGCGAAGTAAGGGAGTTTATAAGTTTTCGTTATCCTTATCGATAATATTTATCGGGAAAGCTCTTTATACGTATTCGGGATATTGACTCCAGTGTGAACCCATCCCCAAAGTGCATAACCCTGAAAATCTTTCATAACAATATTTTTTTGAGCCTGTTCTAGCGTCATTCCTTTTTCCACCGAGCCTTTCACTTCTTGCCGTAATGTCTCTAGATAATTAATAATGAAATCGACTTCCTTAGGTTTTACCGGTACTCCATGTCCCGGAACGACAGTCGCATCCTCTGGTAAAAAACCGCGAATTTTTTTCATAGTCGCCAAAACCTCTTCGTGCTTTCCATCCAACAACCAGGGTAAAGCCGGCGCTTGCGCTACCATAGGATTGCCTGTCCAAAAAACTTTATCTTCGGGTACCCACACAAATAAATCACCTTCGGTTTGAGCAAACCCTAAATGCATTATTTCCACTTTTTTGTTGCCGAGATCAATTGATTTTTTGTCGTTCACCACAATGTCCGCCGTTCTGGAAACCACATCTTCAATGCCTCGATTGGCGCCAAAGTATTGGGCCATGAATTTTTTGTCGGCTTCAAATTTTTTATTATCGTCCATGAAGGCTTTAGTATTGCCATGTTGAATGATTTTTACCGTTTTTGGGAAAACATAGTTACCATAAGCATGATCGCCATGGTAGCTCGTGTTGACCACATAAAGAATGGGTTTATTAGTAACTTTCTTTACAAAATCTATAACCTGTTCCGCGAGACGTTTATTAACCATCGACTCGACAACAAGAACTCCATGATCGCCAACAACAAAACCGCCAGAAGTGGCGACTGGATAACCTTTTGGATTTTTCTCTTTAGCGTCGGTAGGATAAATCGCGTAAACGCCATTACCTAGTTTTTCAAATTGCAATTGAACGGTTCCCGCATCCCAAACCAAATTTTCTTTTTTCTCTTCGGCGCCCACTGGTCCTAAGCAAAAAAGCGTTAATGTAATAACGACATATCCAAAAACTCGTTTCATCTCGACATTCCCTTCTTCATATAAGTTTTAGCTTAAAAATAATATAATTTATTTAAGAATGACCTTTAATTGAGAATCATTCAAGTAGTTACCTTTATGTAACTCAACAGAAAAGGCAATCTCCTAAATTTAATCTATTGAAAATCGTATATTCAAAAGCTAGAATTTATTTAACAGGCGTGCGCTTTTAAAATTATATTAAAAAGACCTACGGAAAAATCCGCAGGTCTTTTTTTATTGGTTAAAAAACGAAAACGTTTTTTGCATTCCTAGGGATCGGGTTTTATATTAAAAGTATCTCATCAATTATAGTGAGGGCTTTAAATGAAAATTTTTCTTCACAATATAATGTGGTTTCGCGTCAGTTGGGCGCTGCTAATAGTTTGGTTTATTTTCCTTTTTGCCGCAATACCTGCAAGTACATCGGAAATTGTCGAGTTTATAACTCCAACAAAAAACAGTTCGCCTACCGATTTAGCCTTTGACCAAGAAGGCAACCTTTGGTTTACAGAGGTCCATGGCAACAAGATCGGCAAATTGATTCCCTCGAAAACAAAACCGGGTACTTCGGAAGGTATTGTCGAATACGAATTGCCAACACCCAATAGCAAACCAACGTACATGTTGATTACTCGCGACGGGATGATTTGGTTTTCTGCATGGGGAGCAAACTCTATCGATCGACTGAACCCAATTACGGGCAATTTCACAGAGTTTCCGATTCCCACTCCTAATAGCGAACCTCATAAATTAGTGGAACAAAGCGACGGTTCCATATGGTTCACAGAATTCGAAGCAAACAAAATTGGTCGACTAAACCCTACCACTGGCGCGATTCAAGAATATAACGTTAATAAAGGAAATCCTCATGGAATAACCTTAAGAGAGGGAATAGTGTGGTATACCCAGGCTGGAAAATTCTGGAAAAAACAATTTTTCAATAAAATTGCTTCCCTGGATCCTAAAAACAACCAGATTAAAGAAATAACGATTCCTCCAAAAAATTCGGTCCCTCACGCGATAAGTTCAAGCAAAAATGGAGATATCTGGTTCACACAATTTTTTGGAAAAAAAATCTCAAGACTCGATTTTTCGTCGGAAGGCCCTCCAAAGATAATAACCTACTCTCTCGGTAAAAAGGGAGGAACTCCTCATGATTTATGGGTGGACCAGTCTCGAAATTTAATCTGGTACGCCGATAACCATGGCGATCAAATCGGACGTTTAGATTTGTCATTGGCTAAACCAGGTACCTCCAACGGAGTAAAAACATTTAAAGTTCCTACACCGGGAGCGCATACCAGTCAGGTAGCCCTTGATGCCGATGGCAATGTCTGGTTTACCGAAATGGGAATGTACTTTCGAGGCCGCTACCAAAACAAAATAGGCAAATTGATTCCTTAGATTTAACGCCAATACCTAAAACAATTATATAAAAGGCTTAAGAAGCTTCCTTTAAGTCTTTTTTTATGACTTTGAGCCGTTCTCCCCAAGCAAAAGATAAAAAGATCTTGACATCTTTAATTAAAAACATTATATTAGGCTCATTAAAAAGATATAATTATCTTTTTATCATAAATATAAATTTTTAGTTGGAGACAGAAAAATGAGAACTTTAAGCCTTCCTTGCGATACCCAGCTTGGCGATATTCAAACCGAAGAAAGCATCCGCTTAATGGTTGACTCATTTTACAATAATGTTCGACAAGATGAGCTTCTTGGCAGTGTTTTTGAAGATGCCATCAGCGATTGGGAATCTCACATGCCTATCATGTATGAATTTTGGAAAAAATTACTTTTTGGTACCGGCGATTACAAAAGAAATCCATTTCAAAAACATGTCGATTTACCGGTTAGCGCCGAGCATTTTACGCGTTGGGTTCAATTGTTTCTTCAAACCATAGACGATAACTTTTCTGGACCTAAGTCGGAAGAAGCAAAGAGACTCGCCCAAAGTATCGCTGGTTCTTTTCAGATACGTATGGGAATCAATCCGATTGGGGTTGATTATAAAGCCCAATCCTATTCTCGCAATTAAATTACTATGCGAATTGAAAAATTCAATTTATTTGAAAGGGTTATTCGATGTCTTATGAAACTATAAAAGCGAGTTATGATAGGTGTTGCGCAAATGGGGAGTTTTTTGACACTTTTTATAAAATTTTTTTGGCTAAATCCCCCGATGTGGCCGCAAAATTTTCTAATACTGATTTTAAGAAACAAAAACCACTCATTAAAGCGTCTGTATCAATGATGATTCGACTTGGAACAGGAGATAGTAAAGCGCAAGATGCCATTGAAAAAGTAGGCACAACCCACAGCAAATCTCAGCTAGATATAGAACCAAAACTTTATAACCTTTGGTTAGAAGCCCTCGTAGAAACGGCTCCAAAACACGATCCGGATTGGAACAAAGAATTGGAAACGGCGTGGAAAGAATCCATGCAAAATGGGATAAAAATTATTACCGGTAAATATTAAGTAGTTTCTAAACTTAAATTGCGGCTCACCTACCCTTTACTTGAATATCGACAATTTGTTACTAATTTTTTTAGCGTCTTTTATAGTTTTAACTAAATGATTTGGAATATATTATCTATAATTGCTTTAAAGCAAATATTTTTAATTGAAAGGCCCTATCAGTCTAATGAACTCTTCAATCCAAACAGATTACACTTCCATAAAGGCTCATTATCGATTTAGTAAAGATGACAAAACTCTATTACGACAAATGAAACCAGAAATGGAAACAGTTGTCGACGAATTCTTAGACGGTTTTTACCAATTCATTTGGAATTTTGGTAAAACAGCGGAATTTCTAAAAGACGAAACCGTTATCAAGAGACATCGCGGTAAAATTCGCCAATGGTATTTGGAACTGTTTAATGGCTCCTACGAAATATCCTATTTCTTAATGCTATATAAAATAGGAGAACTTCACGTCAAACTAGGACTCCCTACGCATTATGTGAATGCAGCGTTCAATTATGTCCGCGTTTTTTCCCTAAGCCACATCTATAAAAAATACGGTGGCGAAGACGACCTAACCGATAGGCTTAAGGCGTTCGAAAGAATTCTTGATATTAACTTGGACGTATTAACAAGTTCTTACAGAGAGGAAGAAGTTAGCCGTTATTTATCTCTCTCCAGTATTGAAAAATCGTTATTAGGTTTTCTAAAAAAAGCCAGCGGTTTTTTCAACTATCTATTAGCGGGAGCGCTAGTGCTAGTGGCGTTTTTTGCTATTGGCCTGTTCGGATATGACGTCTATCTTTTATTTGCGGTTCATACCTCCATAGAGCAAGGTATTTTAACGACACTCGGCAGCCTATTAATCCTTTGGGCGGCCATCGAGCTCATTCATGAAGAGATGAAACATCTACGCGGCGGTAGTTTTGCCCTTGAAGCCTTTATAACGCTGGCCATTGCTGCGCTCATTCGTAAAATACTCATCTTTTCTCTTTCGACGACGAAAACGATGGACGTTTTATTGTACGGAGTCTTAGTGCTTTGCCTGGGAATTTCCTATTGGCTGATTGTCCATAAAGTTAGCCCTCTTAAAAAATAGGATTTTATTGTCTAAAGATAAATAGCTATAAATTAATTTTAAACTAAAAAGACCTGCGGTTCTGTCGTGGGTCTTTTTTTATTGGACTAAATACTGCCACTTAAAGAGGTACTTCCCAAGGTTTCCTCATAAATTAAAAAAATTCCAAAATTGAAACTTCTAACACAATTTTAATTTGTTTTTTATTAGAATAATATTTGTATTCAAATAGAATTTAAATTTAACGCATTTTTCACTTATTTCGACGTGGAGGTAACAAATGGGAAAATATACTTCTAAATTAGGGTTATTAGCGCTTATTTTGATTTGCTTCCTAGCTTCCGCTTGCACGGGCTTAACGCCTACACAAGATATTTCTCAAGGTTCAGAAACAAAAGATTATTTAGCTTACGACGACAATTTTGACGAGGATGAAACTGACTGATTATTAACATTAATCAAAGACATCTGAAATATTGTTGCCAAAGTATAATGGTAAGTAGTTTTTTGTTATTTCCTTCATTGACCTTGGGGGTTTTATTAGCTCTCAAGGTCAATGAAGAAAATTAACCTTTCCTTCCAAACACCCCCTATTTGAAACCTGTCAAGGTTGAAATTAAAAACTTCCTGTCATTCAAATAATTAAATCCAATCAGATTCATAATCCAAATCAAATGAAATCCTAATAAAGTTAGTAGATTATTTACGTATTAACGTAAACCTATCTTTTAACTTTATTAGAATTTCTTCCATGCCATTAAAAAAATATTTAATTACGAGTTTAATTTTGGCGACTTGTTTTATTAGTTTAGTCGACGATGCATACTCAAAATCAATCTCAAATTTTTCAGAAGAGACTTTTCAACACATCGATTTTCAAAATAAATCTATACTCTTGGAAATCAGTTACGCTCACCCAAATCTTTTTGATAAATCTCAATTTTTAGAATCTGAGATCCAAAAATTAAAGCGGAAACCTTTAAACAAAAAGTTGTATAAAAAAATAAAGAAACTTTTAAAGAAGAAAAAGAGAAGGAAACGAAGGATCATTGTTCAACGCATTGAGCAAAACCCGTATCCATCCAAATATAGCTAAAAGAACCCCTCTCTAATTGAGGGTTTGCCTCTTTCCTTTCCTCAACCAAAATTTTCCTCCTGTTAAATTTCCATAAATTTCAAAAACAACGGAAAGGGAGTTAACCATTCCCGGAATCCCCTCTAAGTAGTCTTTAAACAAGATTCGTATTTATTCAAAGATAAATCAAAATAACTTAAAATACTTTTAAGGTAATTGAAATTATTTTGTTTATATTTGGCAAAAAATTATTTATTCTTAGGACATTACACAATTTAAAAGCCTGAGACGAATATGAATTTAATAGGAAAATCAGTACTCTTTGCAGAAGATGATGGCACGATGCAGTTTTTTGTTTCTAGCATTCTTAAACAGGAACTTAAATGCCGCGATTTGATAATGTGTCAAGATGGTAGGGAAGCTCTGGAAGAATTGAAATCTCGTAAAGAGCCTCTAGATTTAGTTTTATGCGATTGGGAAATGCCTGGCGCCACAGGAGATGAAATTCTTCAATACGTCCGGAAAGACAGCCGATTTAATTCAGTTCCCTTTATTATGACAACTTCCCGGTCAGACGATGAATCCTTAAAAAAAGTTGTCAAACTTGGAATCAATCATTATTTGGTAAAACCATTTTCTGCTCAGGATTTGATCGCAAGAATTGAAAAAGTGTTGGAGGATAACTCAACAAATAAAAGAAAGGTTGTTAATAAAAATATTTCCTGTCCAACTGAAATCGCTTTTGAAGGCGGAATGCAATCGTATAAGGGACATTTAAACGAACTGGTAGAATCAAAATTCGTGGTGCAAGCTCCTTATGTTGGACACGGTTCTTTCGGTAGGCCCTACGATAACGTCGAGTTAAAAATCCAGGTTAAGGATATAACCATTTCTATTAAGGCCGTCATCCATGTTATTGGGATCGATCCCGACGACCCAGATAATAAAAACCACATTCGTGTGGGATTTAAAGCATGGGATAGCGAAGCAAATTCCGTTAAAAAACTAGCCGAACTATTGAGTTGAAATTGATAGTAAAAAAGTTTGATTCAAAACATCGATCATTTAAAGAAAAACCCGCTAAAACTCTTCTTCAGGATTTTATTCCTCGGCATATTCTAGAGCGATAGTCATAAATTCCCCTTCGATTTTTACTAAAGCGTCAACGATATCAGGATCGAAATGACTCCCTCTGCCTTTAGTGATTATCTTCATTGCATCCTTATGCGAAATCGGAGGTTTGTAAACTCGCTTGCTAATTAAAGCGTCATAAACGTCGGCTACGGCCATCAATCTTGCAGAAAGTGGAATATCTTCTTCTTTAATACCTTCAGGATAACCTGAGCCGTCCCATTTTTCTTGATGCCCGTACGCAATTTCACGAGCAAAATTTAGAAAGGTGTTATCTCCTCCAAGCATTTTTTCCGCCGCCTGAATCGCATCTCGACCATAAGTCGTGTGCTTTTTCATTTCCTCAAACTCTTCTTTGGTTAGCCTACCGGGTTTCATAAGAATACTATCCGGCACTCCAACTTTACCGATATCGTGCAATGGAGCCGACTTATAAATCAAATCAATGTCGCTATCGGAAATAAGGGATTTGAATTTATCATAACTTTTCAACTCCAATGACAAAGCTCTTACATAATTTTGCGTTCGCTTAATGTGTCCTCCCGTCTCGGGATCTCGGAACTCAGCGACAACAGCCATACTAAAGATGGTGACGTCTTGTGTCAGGGCCAATTCCTTAGTGCGCTCTTCGACTTTTTCTTCTAATATCACATTCTGATTTTCTAAACTCTCCCGCGCTAACTTCAACATCAAATGATTTCTTACTCTTTCTTTGACGATAGGCGGACTTATTGGTTTAGTAATATAATCAACCGCCCCCAACTCTAGCCCTTTTGTTTCGCTCTCTTGATCGGTCATCGCGGTGAGAAAAATGACTGGAATTTTTTTTGTTTTTTCATCTTCTTTCAATCTTCGGCAGACTTCATAACCGTCCATTCCAGGCATCATGATATCGAGTAAAATCAAATCTGGAGGCTTATTCGACATAGCAAGTTGCAGCGCTTTTTCTCCATTAGTCGCCACGCTTCTTTTATAGTCTGCCAATACGTCTATTAATACGTCAATATTCTCTGTGGTATCGTCGACGATAAGAATTTTTTGCGCTTTTAATTTATCTTCCATAGTTCCGCTCAAGTTAAAGAAATTTCCAATGACTTTGCTAAATTATCCAATACGTCGGTCGCTTCTTCAAAGTCATAACACGACACTCTTTTTTCAAGGTCGACAATAACGGCATTTACGCCACACCCTTTTAATTCTTCTTTTAGGTCTTCTAAACTTTCCATCACTTCGGCATCGCTATCCTTGAGATGAAATTCGACATCTTTTAACAACTGTTTTACTTTTTCTTTATCAATTTCTACGTCTCCAGGAATTTCTTCAGAAGCCGAGGAATCCAATTCGTTGGCTTTTTTAACTCTTTCTAAAGAAGTTAATACAAGATTTAGAGCTTCGGAGAAATCGCGAAAATAAGACTCAACCCTCTCGCCATTATTTTTAATAATTTTTTGCTCTAAAATCCCGGAGACATCAAAAAGTCTATCAGCCCCTATCAACCCAGAAACGCCTTTTACGGAATGAGCCTCGCGCCTAGCCGTATCCACATCTCCAGATTCTAGCGCATTTTTTATACTACTGGCGATATTTAGATTGTTGTCGGAAAATTTTTCCAAAGTGCTAGCGTAAAGCTTTGCATTTCCAGAAAACCTCTGCAGGGCCGGCCCTGCATTAATCCCAGGTAAATTTGACACCAGTTCTTCTAAAGGATCTTTTTTTTCAGAATGGCTTTCATCAAGATCTTTATCGGTAGAATTTCCATTTCCAATCCATTTCTCGAGTATCGTAAAAAGATTTTTTGGATCGATAGGTTTAGGAATATGATCGTCCATTCCTGCCTCTCTACAATCTTCTATATCGCTCACCATTGCGTTTGCCGTCATGGCTATTACGGGAGTATTTTTATTTTTTGTGTCTGTCTTTATTATTTTTGTAGCCTGAAAACCGTCCATGACGGGCATTTGTATATCCATTAGGATACAATCAAAACCCCATTTAGAGGCGGCCTCCACTCCTTCTTTCCCATCATTAGCAATGGTAACAGAAAATCCCGCCTGTTCTAATAATTCTTGCGCAACTTCCTGATTGATTTCATTATCTTCGACTAACAGCAATTGAATATTTTGATCTTTCCAATTTGATTTTGCAGTCTTCTTTTTTTCCTTTGATACTTTTTCTTTCTTTTTATTTATTTTTCGAAGATCCTGTTTATTCATTATCCTAATAATCGCGTCGAATAAATCAGACCTGTTCATAGGCTTCAATAGATAACTATCTATTTTTGAGGATTCTATATCGCTTATCGTATTTTCTCGACCATCACCAGTAACAATCAAAAATCTTGGTTTTTTACTTAATGATTTTAAATTCTGAACGCTATCAAAAAACTGGAGCCCGTTCATATCCGGAATATGATAATCCGCAATCACTAATTCTATCGGCTGACCTTTGGAATTTTGTTTTTCTAATACCTTCTTCCCTTCTTCACAATTAGAAACGGAGAAAGGTTTAAATTCAAATGTCTGCATGAATCTCTCCATGACGATTAGCGAATCGGGGCTATCATCGACCACTAAAACTCTTAAACCTTTCAAATCGGTTCTACTTCTGAATTTATCTTCTAAATGAGATTTCTGCAATTTAAAGGTTGCGGTAAATAAAAATTCGCTTCCCTCATTCTTTTTGCTTTCAACCCAAATTTTTCCACCCATCATTTCTACCAACCGTTTAGAAATGGATAAACCAAGCCCGGTTCCTCCATACTTTCGAGTGGTAGACGTATCGGCTTGGCTAAAAGGCTTAAACAAACCATCCGCTTGCTTTTCAGACATGCCAATTCCCGTATCCTTAACCGAAAACCGAAGAGCGATCTCGTCCTTCTCAAATTCGTCTGTGGAAACGGAAATAATGATACTTCCCTTTTCCGTAAATTTGACCGAATTGCCGACCAGGTTGGTTAAAACTTGTCCCAATCTAAGAGGATCGCCAATCAAATGCTGCGGCACATTAGATTCCAAACTAAAAAGAAATTCTAATTCTTTGTCCTGCACCTTATGCTGGACAATCGTGCCCACATTTTTTAATACTTCGTCAAGTTCAAAATCAATCGTTTCAATATCCAGTTTTCCGGCTTCAATTTTTGAAAAATCTAAAATATCATTGATAATTCCCAAAAGGTTTTTGGAAGAAACCTGTATCTTATCCAGGTAGTTCTTTTGCTTTGGAGAAAGCTCCGTTTCCAACGCCAAATGGCTCATACCAATGATAGCGTTCATGGGCGTTCGAATCTCATGGCTCATATTAGCCAAAAAATCGCTTTTAGATCGATTTGCCGATTCAGCTTCGTTCTGCGCAAGTTTTAACTCTTCGGTCCGCTCGGTGACCTTGATCTCTAAATTTCTTCTTTCGCTTTCTAACTCACCCTCCATTTTCTTTTGCTGAGTAATATCTTTAGCAATGGTAGCAAGAGCGATAATTTCACCATTTTCATCGCGGAGTTGAGAAAACGTCAACATAACGGGAATTTCTTTTTTTGATTTAGTCCAACGCACCCCTTCGATGTTTCGTACTTCTTCCCCTCGTTTGCATTTTTCCAGCAATTCGTTAGCCTGGCCGTGGTATTCATCTGGGACCAGAGTCCTGATTGGTTTATCAATCAACTCTTCGCGGCTAAAACCATAGGATTTTATCGCTTCGTTGTTTAAATCTATAACAATACCGTCTAAATTTTCTATTATAATTGGATCGGCCGAATCCATAAACACCTTGGACATTCGCCGCATTTCGTCTTCTGCCTTCTTTTGCTCTGTCATGTCCTTGGCAATAGTAGCAAGAGCAACGACCTTGCCGCCTTCGTCAGTTAATGGAGACATGGTAATCATAACAGGCATGATTCGCTGATCCTTGGTCAGGCGCAATCCTTCCACATTTCTAATTATTTCGCCTTCCCAACATTTATCATGCAATGCCTTCGCCTCTGCCCGATGCGTAAAAGGAATCAAGTCAGATAACGGGTGTCCAATCAATTCATCGCGTTTATATTTATACACGCGTTCTGTTTCTTTATTAATATCGATAATATTTCCATCTAAATCTTCGATCGTGATAGGGTCGGAAGCGTCTTGGAAAACTTTGGAGGTTCTACTCTTCTCCTGAGTTTCTTTTAGCAATTGATTAAGAAGCATTTCATCTAAAGCTGAATTGATAGAAATTGCCATTGCTTCTGTAGAATTTCTCAGAAAATCTAATTGATCTTCGGAATAGGCATGCATAGAGCCCAACTCCAACACTCCTAAAACGGTTCCCTCATAAGTCAAAGGAAAGACTAAAACCGTTTCAGGCTGAATAGTCCCAATCCCCGATTGAATACTATAGCCAGATTTAACTTCTGCCAGACCTTTCAAAATAACTTCATTACCTCTTTTTGCAACTTGCCCAACCAAACCTTCTCCAACTTGAAACGTTTTTTTCTCTCCGCCTTGTAAAGCGTAAGAACCGGTTAACCAAAACAGTCCGTCATTGTTTTTTACATAAATAGCTCCAATCGTTGCATCTAAGTACTTAACAAGAAAATCTAGTATACTTTCGACAATGAGGGTCAAGTCTTTTTTGTTACGAAGAATTTCCGCTAGTTCCGCATGCCCCGTTTTTGCCCAATCTCTTTTTGTCGCCTCTTGCCCCGCAAACCTTAACTGTTCGACCATTTGGTTAACAGAATGGCCTAATTGATCCTTTTCTCCCCGGATTTCAGTGGAACGACTGAGATCTCCTCCTGCCACGGCGGCGCAAATATCCGCCACTTCGCGTAATGAGTTCTGCATTTTTTGCATAGAATTTAGCAACATACCAGTTTCATCATTTGAGGTAACTTCAATGATAGCGGACGTGTCGCCAGACGCAACGCCTTCAGAGACTGACAACGCTTTGCTAATGGGCCCGGAAATACCGCGAGAAATAACATAAGCCAGTGTCAAGCCAAGAATAATGGCAAATGTACTAGCCACTAGAACCATAAAATTAGCGCTCTCAATATCGGCTTCCATTTTATCTTTCTGAATTTGACGGGCCGTTTCGTTACCCTCCTCAACCTGCCTCGCCGCTTCCAACATTTCTTTTTTTGCTTCTTCTTGCGCCTGGATTAACCCTACAAATTCGTCGAACTTAATTTTATAAGATTTAATAGCGTCGGTAACAGTGGCCAGTTGAAGAAGGTCCCGGTCCAATTTAAACCGGGTATTCAAATCTTCCGACAGTTGGAAAATTTTTTTAATATTTTGATTTACAGCCTCCAAACGTTCAGGGTCTTGAGTTACGATGAATTCTTTTTCGTCCTTTCGAACCTCCATAAACCAAACAATAATTTTATTTGCGTCCCTGGCTTTAGAGAGTTTATCGTTCGCTCTTCCTCTTGTGCTTTTTTGCGCTTCTTGATGTTGACGTTTTTGATCAATCCGAAGTTCTTCCACCCTCTTTTCTGAATCAATGACAAACTTTAAGGATACCTGTTTTAGTTCGTTCTTTCCCGTAGCCAGATATTCAGAAAAAGTATCAATGTATTCAGCATGTTCATGGAGAAATTGATCAATTAAATTAATATGGCCAGGCTGGAGAAGCCGACTTCTTAAATCTCGACTCAATCTACTGATATCCTCATTTACGGCGCCCCAAGCTTGGATTGTTTTATTAGTTTTCTTTTGAATCAACTTATCGCGAAGTAAATTAGCCTGATAAATCCATTTAAGAAGTCTGTTCGCGTCGTCTGCCTTAGTCAGTCGATCTTCAAGAAACCGCTCGTCTTCATTTTGAATTTCATTTAATTGAAGAATCTGGTCCTTAGCGATCGCTTCGGACTTTCCAAGCGCTTGCCGTCCCTTATCTTGCATTTCTTTAAGTGCATCGACTTTTCTTTTTTCTAGATCGACGTAGGAAAGAAAACCGGCCTCATACCGATCCACAATTTTTTTAACTTCCTGAATATGTTTGCGATCTTCGGCTTGATTCAGTCGGTCTTGCGTAATATCAATTTGTCGGCGAATATCGCGGATTTCGCTTTCTACTGCGCTCGCATGGGCTGGGTCGCCTCGTAGGATGTAGTTTTTTTCTTGTATACGCGCTTTATAAATGCCTTTAACTAAACGGTTGACGTCGTCCGCTTTAATGACTCGCTCCTCGACATCTTTCAACCCCTTAAACCCAAGGTATCCAACAAAAGTAGATAGTATTAAAATGGAAACAAATGCCCCAATTAATTTGGTTCCAATTTTTAGATCTTTAACCAATTTCAACGCCTCCAAATCTAGTTTTGGAAACTTTTAAATGAAAATGTTTATTTGAATAAAATTCCATTTTTAACGGTTTAATTTCTTCTAAAATTCTAACTACTTTTATTTGTTAGATCTATTCTTAGAATGTAATTCTTTAATTGAAAAACAAACTGTGTAATTCATTATTTAAGCGTCCTGCAATATGTTCGCATTCCAATATTTCTATCAGAAATTTTCATTACTTTCCAAATCACAATAAAATGGCCTTTGAGGTCATGAATGTTTCAAACTAACATCCCGTTTTTCAACCATTTTTGTGACATTTGTCACATTCTTAACAGTATAGAGATAGTATTATTTTTTTCATCAACTTTCAACCTTAAACCAAGTTTCCTCTTCCAGACCTGCAGCCAATTAGAGGAACTCAGAATTAAGTTATTTCTAAAGAAATTGTTAATTTTTTCAAAACGTCTCTTGCGCCGTCAAAATCATATCGCGACACTTTATTTTCTAATTCCACCAAAATACTATCTACCCCACACCCTTTTAGCTCCACCCGCAAGTTTTCTAGATAATCTATGACATCGGCGTCGCTATCATTTAAGAAGTCCTCGATTTCTTTTAATATCTTCTCCAGTTTTGTTTTGTCGATTTTTTCTTCCTCAGAACCATGCTCAATCGTTTCTAATATCTTTAAGGTTTCATCGGCGTCAAAGCGCTTAGCCAACTCTTTTAACTCAACCGCTAATCTTTTTCCGTTGGGCTCGATGTCTTCTATTTGAGTAAAATATTTGTCCAAATCCAGAAAATTTCCTTCGTCGACATCCTCCTTAATCGAATCAATAAGAGGTTGAGGTAATTTGATTTTCGTGAAATCAAGTTCGCCATTCGCTTCGTTTTCTTCTTCGGGTTCCAGTTCTTTCAATAAAGCGAGAACCTCTTCAAGTTTTTCCCAAAAATCATTCCACAAGGTATCTTCGATATTTTTATTGCCTTCATGAAGTTGGGTTTCCAGAGGTTGGGAAACTTTAGCAAGTTCATTGGCGCCAATGGTTGCCGACACTCCCTTGACCGTATGCACCAATCTCATAGCCAACTCAAAGTCTTGCGAGTTAAAGGCCTCTTCTATCTCCTGCCTGGCATTTTTGTTATTTTGATAGAAATTACTCAGTAATTTACGATAGAGTTTTTCATTACCGTTAACTCTCATTAACCCGGCGGCTACATCGATTCCCGGAAGATCGGGCAACCCGCTTCCCTTTGAGAGGACCTCGCTTGCTCCTGACAAAGATGTGACTTTCCTCTCCAAACCTTCTTTTGCAGGAATCCATTTTATGAGAGCCGAAAACAATTCATCAGGATTTATCGGCTTGGAAATATGATCGTTCATTCCAGCCTCAATGCATCTTTCTCGATCGCCCTTCATAGCGTTGGCTGTCATCGCCAATATGGGTAAAGAATTCAAGCGTGGGTCTTTCCGAAGAGTGCGGGCAGCCGTGTATCCATCCATCACCGGCATTTGAATATCCATCAAGATACAATCAAATTTCGATGCCAGCGCTTTTTCAACACCCTCTTTCCCATTGTTGGCAATGGTTACGATGAGACCAGCCTGTCCCAGTATTTCATTTGCAACTTCTTGGTTGATTTCGTTATCCTCGACCAATAACAACTTGGCTCCTCGAATAGTTTCTAAAGCATCGTGACTGGATTTATTCCCTCGATTCAAATTCGAGCTTGCCGTAGTTTTTTCGCCAAAAACTTCCATGATTGTTTCAAGCAACACAGAGGGATTCATCGGTTTAATCAAAAAGGCATCCAAACCTTTTTCTTCCGCTTCTCTTACAACTTCTTCGCGACCGTACGCCGTTAACATGATTATTTTTGGAATCTTTGTTAGTTTAGAGTGATTCTTGATAATTTCCGATGTTCGGATTCCATTCATCTCCGGCATCTGCCAATCCATGATAATTAAATCAAAAGGCGCGCTCGCGTCGGTCTTTTCAACCTTGGTAATGGCTTCAGCGCCTGAAGTAGCCATCGAAACGTTTAATTCAAACGTATTAAGGGCATTTTCTAATACTAAACGCGCCGATTCGTTATCGTCGACAATTAATACCCGTAAATTTTGCAGATCTTTGGATAAAACCAGCTGTCTTCTTTTTTCTTCGGAACCTTTTCCAAAGGAAGCGGTAAAAATAAAATCACTGCCCTTGTCGGGAACGCTTTCCACCCAGATCTTTCCGTTCATCATTTCTACAAGACTCTTACAAATGGTGAGCCCAAGGCCAGTGCCTCCATATTGACGTGTCGTGGATGTATCCGCTTGACTAAACGATTGAAACAGTTTTCCTGTTTGCTCTGGCGTCAAACCAATCCCCGTATCTTTCACAGAAAACTGCAAACGAACTTGGTTAGATTTCTCCTCCACTAATTTTATAGAAATAATGATCTCGCCATAATCGGTGAATTTAACGGCGTTATTGGCTAAATTGGTCATCACCTGCCCCAAACGGAGAGGATCTCCGATCAAAACATAAGGAACGTTTTTATCCACGGAGAATAAAACTTCTAAAGATTTTTCCTGAGCCTTTAAAGTAATTAAATTGGACAAGTCTTCAAGTACCTCCGCTAAATCAAATTCGATTTCTTCCATGTCCAATTTACCCGCTTCGATTTTGGAAAAATCTAAAATATCATTGATGATTCCGAGTAGGGACTTTGAAGACGATTCGATTTTCCTCAAATAATTATTTTGCTTCGGGGTCAGTTCGGTTTTTAACGCTAAATGACTCATTCCTATAATAGCGTTCATAGGCGTTCGGATCTCATGACTCATGTTCGCTAAAAAATCGCTTTTAGATTTATTTGCCGATTCGGCTACTTCCTGGGCATGGCGCAAATCTAGCTCAGTTTTTTTACGCTCTGTAATATCGCGAGAAAATGCGTTAAAAATATAGTTATCGTCTTTTTTAAGAGGAGTGATGGTAAGTTCAATCGGAAACTCTTCCCCATTTTTTCGAAGAGCGGCGATTTCAATTCTTGTATTTAATATAGGCCCTTCCCCAGTTTCAATAAAATGATTTAATCCTTTTAAATGAGCTCCTCGGTGTTGGGGCGGAATAATGAAATCTGAAATAGGAAAACCCAAAATTTCTTCTTTGGACCAGCCGTAAACCCTCTCGGCTTGTGGGTTCCAATCCACCGCCTTACCTTCATGATCCATCGTGATTACGGCATCCATGGCAGTGTTAATAACAGAACGGGTCTTCTCCTCGCTTTCTAACAGATTTTTATTCTTATCAATTATCTCTGCCTCGGCCAAATCATGGCTTTTGTTGACAAGAACAATAACCAATGATACCGGGCTTAAAAAAGCAACAATGACAAAATAAAATTGGTAAGAGAATTCCGATAAAATCTGGATTGATTCAGGCGCCATACCATCTTTTTTGACAAAATAAACCGCCCATAATAGAAATCCGGTAATAGCGGAAAGCGTGGTAAAGACGGCGAAGAAATTAATTGTTTGCGCCACGACGTTCTTCGTCAAACTCAATCTTTGACTGATAATTCCGGCTAATTTTATGCCAACGCTGTCCTCCACTTCGGTCTTACATTGGTCTTTGCATGTTGAGTTTAACGAGCAACATAGCGAACAAATATTGTCGTTGTTAACGGGACAGCCGACCATGTCCGGATAAACAAAAGAACCGCCACAAGCGCTGCAAATTATTTCTGATAAATCCGGACCAGATTCGGCATGGATATCATTTTTTCTTAGAATGTAATATTTTCCATTTGTAAGATAGGCAAAGAAGGGAGTTAAAATAAGCGATATACCAAGAGCGATAAACGCGCAAAAGGCTTGCGCCATTTCGCCTAAAAGACCGCTAAAGGCAAGGGTGGAGATCAAAGAAGCCATTAACATACTGCCAAAACCTACTGGATTGACGTCGTAAAGGTGGGCTCGTTTGAATTCAATAATTTTTGGGCTCAAGCCAAGCGGCTTATTAATAATTAGATCCGCTACTAAAACGCCAATCCATGAGATAGCGACATTTGAATAAAGTCCAAGAATTTTTTCAATCGCTTCAAACACTCCAAATAACATCAGCATCAACGCTATAGCGATATTAAATACCACCCAAACTACGCGCCCAAAATGGGAATACGATAGACGAGAGAAAAAGTTGGACCAGGCAAGCGAACCCGCATAAGCATTCGTGACATTGATTTTTACCTGAGACACAATGACAAATAAGGTGCTAACGGCTAATACAATTTCGGGATTCTCAAATACGTATTCGTAGGCGAAGAGGTACATCTGAATGGGTTTGTTGGCATTGGCAATTCCGTGCCCCGTTAAAATTATTAACGCCGCAAAAAATATCCCTCCTATCTGTTTTAAAAATCCAAGAATAATCCATCCTGGTCCGGCAAAAAGGACGCTGCTCCACCAGCGAATTTTATTCTCTTTAGTAAGATTAGGCATAAATCGCAGGTAATCAACTTGTTCGCCAATTTGCGCAATGAGAGAAAAAGAAACCCCTGCAGCCAGTCCAAAATAATAAAGGCTAAAATCACTATTACCGTTCACGCTTCCTTCAAGGCTTAAAAAGCTGTTTATTATTTCAGGTTCTTTATGAAGAACAAAAAAGTATGGCAAAACCATTAAGATCAACCAAAGCGGTTGTGTATAAATTTGTAATTTGGATATGAGAGTAACGCCATAAAAAACGATAGGAATTATGACCAGAGAACTTAAGATATATCCCCAGGTAAGAGGCAGGCCAAAATAGATCTCCAACGCTTGAGCCATAATTGCGGCTTCGAGAGCAAAAAATATAAAGCAAAATGAAGCGTAAATGAGCGAAGTAAATGTAGATCCTACATAGCCAAAACCGCAACTACGGGTTAACAAATCAATATCGATATTGTGTTTTGCGCATGCATAAGATATGGGGATTCCAGCAAGAAAAATTATTACCGAGGCAAACAAAATTGCGTAAAATGCATTAGTGAATCCATAGGCAAGCGCAATCGTTGCTCCAATAGCCTCAAGAGCAAGAAATGAGATTCCTCCCAAAGCCGTATTAGCAATTGTGAATTCAGACCATTTTCGAAACTTTTTAGGAACATAACGAAGAGAGTAATCTTCCAGGTTTTCATCCTTTACCCAATCATTATAAATTTGCTGTTTTTCACTCATTAAGTAATCGCAGAAGAATTATTTTTTATATAAACCAGTTGGCATTCAACATCATTGCCAAAAACAAATAAATAGATTTTTAAACTTTTGACTCTTAACATAAAAATTCGTCTATAGAATTTAATTCTTTTGGCGGTCGTCCCAGTTTGTTCTTTAAGATTTTCAACCATTTTCATTTTCAGCCACCTTAAGAGTCAACGCTTTGGAAAAATCGCCCATTAAATCTAATGCTCCGTCAAAATCATATCGCGACACTTTTTTTTCTAATTCCACCAAAATACTATCTACCCCACACCCTTTTAGCTCCACCCGCAAGTTTTCTAGATAATCTATGACATCGGCGTCGCTATCATTTAAGAAGTCCTCGATTTCTTTTAATATCTTCTCCAGTTTTGTTTTGTCGATTTTTTCTTCCTCAGAACCATGCTCAATCGTTTCTAATATCTTTAAGGTTTCATCGGCGTCAAAGCGCTTAGCCAACTCTTTTAACTCAACCGCTAATCTTTTTCCGTTGGGCTCGATGTCTTCTATTTGAGTAAAATATTTGTCCAAATCCAGAAAATTTCCTTCGTCGACATCCTCCTTAATCGAATCAATAAGAGGTTGAGGTAATTTGATTTTCGTGAAATCAAGTTCGCCATTCGCTTCGTTTTCTTCTTCGGGTTCCAGTTCTTTCAATAAAGCGAGAACCTCTTCAAGTTTTTCCCAAAAATCATTCCACAAGGTATCTTCGATATTTTTATTGCCTTCATGAAGTTGGGTTTCCAGAGGTTGGGAAACTTTAGCAAGTTCATTGGCGCCAATGGTTGCCGACACTCCCTTGACCGTATGCACCAATCTCATAGCCAACTCAAAGTCTTGCGAGTTAAAGGCCTCTTCTATCTCCTGCCTGGCATTTTTGTTATTTTGATAGAAATTACTCAGTAATTTACGATAGAGTTTTTCATTACCGTTAACTCTCATTAACCCGGCGGCTACATCGATTCCCGGAAGATCGGGCAACCCGCTTCCCTTTGAGAGGACCTCGCTTGCTCCTGACAAAGATGTGACTTTCCTCTCCAAACCTTCTTTTGCAGGAATCCATTTTATGAGAGCCGAAAACAATTCATCAGGATTTATCGGCTTGGAAATATGATCGTTCATTCCAGCCTCAATGCATCTTTCTCGATCGCCCTTCATAGCGTTGGCTGTCATCGCCAATATGGGTAAAGAATTCAAGCGTGGGTCTTTCCGAAGAGTGCGGGCAGCCGTGTATCCATCCATCACCGGCATTTGAATATCCATCAAGATACAATCAAATTTCGATGCCAGCGCTTTTTCAACACCCTCTTTCCCATTGTTGGCAATGGTTACGATGAGACCAGCCTGTCCCAGTATTTCATTTGCAACTTCTTGGTTGATTTCGTTATCCTCGACCAATAACAACTTGGCTCCTCGAATAGTTTCTAAAGCATCGTGACTGGATTTATTCCCTCGATTCAAATTCGAGCTTGCCGTAGTTTTTTCGCCAAAAACTTCCATGATTGTTTCAAGCAACACAGAGGGATTCATCGGTTTAATCAAAAAGGCATCCAAACCTTTTTCTTCCGCTTCTCTTACAACTTCTTCGCGACCGTACGCCGTTAACATGATTATTTTTGGAATCTTTGTTAGTTTAGAGTGATTCTTGATAATTTCCGATGTTCGGATTCCATTCATCTCCGGCATCTGCCAATCCATGATAATTAAATCAAAAGGCGCGCTCGCGTCGGTCTTTTCAACCTTGGTAATGGCTTCAGCGCCTGAAGTAGCCATCGAAACGTTTAATTCAAACGTATTAAGGGCATTTTCTAATACTAAACGCGCCGATTCGTTATCGTCGACAATTAATACCCGTAAATTTTGCAGATCTTTGGATAAAACCAGCTGTCTTCTTTTTTCTTCGGAACCTTTTCCAAAGGAAGCGGTAAAAATAAAATCACTGCCCTTGTCGGGAACGCTTTCCACCCAGATCTTTCCGTTCATCATTTCTACAAGACTCTTACAAATGGTGAGCCCAAGGCCAGTGCCTCCATATTGACGTGTCGTGGATGTATCCGCTTGACTAAACGATTGAAACAGTTTTCCTGTTTGCTCTGGCGTCAAACCAATCCCCGTATCTTTCACAGAAAACTGCAAACGAACTTGGTTAGATTTCTCCTCCACTAATTTTATAGAAATAATGATCTCGCCATAATCGGTGAATTTAACGGCGTTATTGGCTAAATTGGTCATCACCTGCCCCAAACGGAGAGGATCTCCGATCAAAACATAAGGAACGTTTTTATCCACGGAGAATAAAACTTCTAAAGATTTTTCCTGAGCCTTTAAAGTAATTAAATTGGACAAGTCTTCAAGTACCTCCGCTAAATCAAATTCGATTTCTTCCATGTCCAATTTACCCGCTTCGATTTTGGAAAAATCTAAAATATCATTGATGA
>Ga0209992_10000332_pt1 | contig 64059 bp, 70 predicted proteins | sample 2SBtaG_2_FD_182564 | JGI IMG/M metagenome (GOLD analysis project Ga0209992, IMG submission 182564) | Deep subsurface microbial communities from Kolumbo volcano to uncover new lineages of life (NeLLi) - 2SBTROV12_ACTIVE470 metaG (SPAdes)... | ecosystem: Environmental > Aquatic > Marine >... | reverse complement strand
CGGCTCGCCAACGCCCCAAGCACGACTGTGGTGGCGGTCACGTCGTAGCTCAGCGGCGGCAATGTTTGGCCAACGGATATGTCCTCGAGCATCAAGAAACTCATGCTTGGACCTCCGCTCGGCGGTAGCCAAAGCCGGTGTAGCTCTCGATCCCGACCAGGGTCCCGTTTTGATTGTGGTATTCGATGTCGATCACCCAGAACCGGCCCGAGCCGAGTTTGGTTGTTTTGGGTTCGCTGATCGACCGCAGGATCTGATGGTGCGAGATCACGTCTCTGGGTCGGACGGGCTCGTGCAAGATGAGCGTGTTGTCGCTCATGATTGCTTCGGGCAGGTTGAGAGCAGATTTGAGGTCGAAGTGAACCTGAAGAGCAACGAGTTCCTCGGTCGCGCCGGGTTCCCATCGGTGGGGCCGCATCCACAGCGACAGCGTCGACGGCGGAACGGTCATGCCGTTGGTGAGCTCGGCCGCTACTGCCTCGTCCCAATAGAGAGGGTTGGCGTTCTCGGTGGCCGACAACGTGTTCCAGGAGTAGCTCGACTCGACCGGAAAGTTTGCCGTCTTGGGGTATTGGGGCTTACCGATCGAATCGGTGATCGACGATGGCAACTCGGTCACAACACGACTCCTTGTTCGAGTAGCGCACTAAGTCGATCGGGGGTGTAGCCGGCGTCGGTTAGGAGCGCGCCGGTATCTGTAGCGTCGCTAGCGCGCACCGGATAGGGCTCGGTCGGACGATTTGTGGCGGCCCACACCGCGCCAGTTTGGCGAAACGGTCCCTCGGTTTCGTGCACTGCATCAACCACGACTTTTCGTTCGGCGTAGTGCTCGTCGGTCGTTGCCTCGGCCACGGTCAAGACCGGCGACACGCAGCAATCGGCTGGCCCGAGTTGACTAGCCCACTGGTCGCGGGTCTTGGTGGCTAGAACCGACGCCATCGCCGCTCGGATTTCGGCTTGGGCTTCGACATTCATTTGTTGATCGGCGTACCGTTCGAGGCCCAACTCGCGGCAGAGGTTTCGCCAAAACACCGGTTCGATTGCCCCGACTGCGACATGGCGGCCGTCGGAGCAGCCGTAGGTGTCGTAGCAAGCGAATTTGCCGGTGAGGATGTAGTGGCCAGGGCCCGGTTCGGTGCCGGTGGCGAGGTATTCGTCGACGTAAAGCGACATCAGTCCGAACGCGCCGTCGGCGATCGACACGTCGAGCAGTTCGCCCGCGCCGGTCTTCTCGCGTCGCAGCAGCGCCGCCATGATCGCCATTACCGCGTGCATGCCCCCAGCGGCGATATCGGCGACCGTAGCGCCGGGCAGGGGAGGCGACCCGTCGGCGCGGCGGCCGGTGCAATCGAGGTACCCCGACAGGGCCAAGTAGTTGACGTCGTGACCAGCCCAGCCACTCTTGGGTCCTGTTTGTCCGAATCCGCTGGTCGAGCAGTAGACCAAGCGCGAGTTGAGGGCCGCCACTTGCTCGAACCCGATGCCGAGTCGATCGACCACTCCGGGGCGGAAACTCTCGAGGACCACGTCGGCAGTGGCCGCGAGGTCCAAGAACGCTTGCCGGCCGTCGTCGTTCTTGAGATCGAGCAGGACTCGTTTCATCAGACGATGTCCGCTGTAGGCGTAGAACGGGGGAGTGAGCTGAACGCCACCATGGCGCGGTGTAGGACCAACCTTGATGACCTCGGCGCCGTAGTCCGACAAAATCCGCGACGCGCGAGCCCCGGGCCCGACCGACGCAAGGTCGAGAACGCGGATCCCTTCGAGGGCACCAACAGTCATCGAACGGTTCTCATCTCAGAAGTTTTTTGGCAGGCCGAGGCCGCGTCGCGAAATGATGTTGCGCTGGATCTCTGAGGAACCGCCGCCGATCGTGTCTATGACGGTGTAGCGGTAAGTCGACTCGGACCGGCCCTTCATTGGCGCGTCGTCGGTGTGGACCCGTAGCTGAGAGCCCGGCCCGCCAATATCCATGGCCGCGTCGGCCAACCGCTTGGAAAGTTCGGTGGCGAACAGCTTGTATTCGGATGCTTCGACGGTGGGCGGTTGGAACCCTTCCTTGCCTTCCTTGTGAGCGCGTTCGACCTTGACGGCCTCGTTCACGAACTTGAGGCCCATGACTCGCGCGACTTCGGCGTCGGTATGCAGTTGGGCGAGTCGGGTACGAATCAATGGGTCGTCGCGGAGCGGTTCGCCGTCGCGTTGAGTCGAATTGACGTAGTCGGTGAGCAGATCGAGTCGCTGGAGAATCGGCGACATGGTGAACATGGTGAACCGCTCGAGATCGAGCGCTTGGCTGATGTAGCGAAATCCGTAGTTGATCTCGCCAACGACGTAATCATCGGACACAAACACATCGTCGAACCACACTTCGTTGGTGCGTTCGTCGCCCATCGTCCAGATACCGGTGATGGTGATGCCCTCTTGGTCGAGGGGCACCAACATCAACGTGATCCCCATGTGCTTGTTGTCGGGATCGGTGCGAGCCCCGACCCAGTACCACTCGGCAAAATGGGCCGACGTGGTCCAGGTTTTCTGACCGTTGAGTATCCAGCCGTTTTCGCCGGCGTCGCTGGTGATTCGGTCGGCTCTGAGCCGCATCGACGCGGCGTCGGAGCCGGCATCGGGTTCGGAGTAGCCCACCGCAAACTCGACATCGTTTTCGAGGATTTGAGGAAGGAATTCGTCTTTGAGCTTGTCGGAGCCGTGGGCAATGAGCGTCTTGCCGATGATGCCGACGCCTTTGCCGATTTGGGGTCCGCCGCGGCCGGCCAGTTGCTCGTTGAGGATGTACTCATACACCCCTTCGCCGTTGGAACCGTTGTATTTCTCGGGCCAAGTGATCCCCAGCCACCCTTTGTGTCCGAGCTTCTTCATGAAGGCGCGACGTTTGGCCGTGTCAACGATTTGCGCCATGTTCTCTCGTGTCACGTCGAACACATCGGGGTCGTCGTTTTGGTCGAGGAATTCCTTGACGTCCACGGAGAACTGTTGTTGGTCGGGGGTGAACTCGAAATCCACAGGCACCTTCAATCTGACGGTCCGTCAGATTGTAGGCACGCCGGGCCTCAGCCCAGTATTCCTAGTTCCCGGAGAGCGTCGATCTCGTGGTGGTCGAGACCAAGTTCGGCGCCCAGAACCGTCTCGGTGTGTTCGCCCAGCCATGGCACCCGAGTCTCTGGTCCCTCGGCGGTTCGTGACATCTTGATCGGGTTACCCGGCACGAGGATCGGATCGCCGCCCTGGGGATGGTCCATTGCCACCAACATGTTGCGGGCCTCGACGTGGGGATCGGACACAATCTCGGTGCTGGTGTTGGATTCCCCGGCCGCTATCCCTTCAGCCGCGAGCAAGGCCACCGCTTCGCGGTTGGTCTTGTCGGCCGCCCACGACTCGATTGCGGGCCGGATGATCGATTCGAAATGTTGCTGCCAGCCGGCGCGAGTTGCGAACCGTTCGTCGCTGAGCCAATCGGCGTTGCCAGTGAGTTTGGCCACCGATGCAAAATGGTGCTCTCGAACCACTTGCAGCACAAAATGTCCCTCCCCGGCGGCGAAGGTTTCGACTATGCCGATGCCACTTGATTGCTCGTCGGGAATCCCCATCGACACAAAGTTGGTGACGATGTCGGTCATCGCCATGGTGGCGTCGAGCATCGCGATATCGATGTGCTGGCCGTAGCCGCGAAGATCGCGTTGACGCAGCGCGGCCAGAATCCCGATCACGCCGAACAGCGCCGAACTGATGTCGCCGAGCGCACCCACGGGATTGGCGGTCGGGCGACGCCCTTCGCGTCGTTTGTACTCGTAGATGCCCGACATTGCTTCGACGACAGCCGCGTAAGCCGCGCGGTGGACGTACGGCGAGGCGGGATCGTTGCCGAACCCTGACACCGAGAGGTAAACGACTTCGGGATGGATTGCCGCCACCGCGTCGTAGCCGATGCCCAGGCGGTCGGCCGTGCCGGCTTTGAAGTTTTCGGCGACCACGTCGAACTTCTTGCTGAGGGCCAAAAAGAGTTCGACGCCGCGGGGGTTCTTGAGGTCGATGGTGACCGACTTTTTCGAGAAGTTGTTGCGCAGGAAGGTCGCGCCAACGGCGCGACCCTCGGGGTCGGTCACGAAGGGGACCGAGCCTCGGCCGCTCTCGCCGCCGCTGGGATGTTCGACCTTGACGACTTCGGCCCCAAGGCGTCCCAGAAGTTGGGTAGCAAACGGCAGAGCCGCCATTTGTTCGGCGGCCAGGACCCGGATGCCGCTCAGAGGGCGGGGTTCGTCGCCGGGTTGGACGTTGAAAGTTTCTCCGAGACGCATCTGTCCAGTCTGGCCGAGACCGAGACTTGGTGCCGTATCGAAATTGGGGGGGGTGAAGATACGCCGACCATCCATCACTTGGTGTGGCCGGTTTCGCTACTCTTTGTTGTCTTGCTTGGAGGGTGCCCGGAGGGTGCCTGGGGTTGCCTGGAGGAGCGATGGCCAAACGTCAGTTGAGCGGTTGCGACACCGCGTCGGCTAACCCGTCAATCGATGGAGTTGATCGGGTGGCCGTGCCCGGCGCCCCCGGCGCGCTGTACTTGTGCGGGTTGGACAAGGTTCGCACTGATCCTGGTTTGCTACTCGACCAGCTTGGCGCCGACACCTTGGTGTGCTTGTTGCCCCTTGCCGAGTTCGGGTTGCTTGCGCCGGGATACGAGGCTTGGCTCAACGAACCTCAACCCCACGAAGCGCTGTGGTTGGCGATCGATGACGGCTCAATCGCTTCTGACTCGGCTACGAAATCACTGGTTGCGGCGGTCTGTACCCGGTTGGTCGACGGCGACAGTGTTGTGGTGCATTGCAGTTCGGGTCGAGGTCGCGCCGGTTTGATTGCCGCTCTCACCCTGGTTGGGCTCGGGTTTGGCATCGACGGCGCGCTTCGAGAGGTCCGCCGGGCGAGGCCGGGGGCCGGGCCGCAGCGCGTCGTGCAAGATCTGCAACTCGAACGATTGGCCACCGAGGTGAGCGATCAGTTCGCGCTCTGATCGATCAGATCGCGTAGCCGCTCAACGTGAGCGGGTTCGGTCCAGGTCGAACCGATCGACACTCGAACATAGTTCTTGCCGCCGGCGACCGAAGGGGTGACATAGACGCCTTTGGCGTTGAGCGAGTCGGCCAACGCCGCGGTTGCGTCGTCGCCGTCGACATGGTGAAACGACACCAACGCAAACGGGGTTGGAGCAAAGATCTCGAGGCGCGGGTGCGAGTCAACCCACGCCTGCAGCGCCTGGGCTTCGGCGACGTGACCGCGGATCATGGCCTTCAGCCCGTCGACGCCGAACGACCGGATCACCCACCACAACTTGAGGGCGCGGAAACGACGTCCGAGTGGCACGTGCCAATCGCGATAGTCGATGACTTCGCCGGTGTCCGATGCCTTGTTGCGAAGGTACGGCGGAACAATGCTGAGGGTGTCGATCAACGGACGGCGGTCGGCCACCCAAAAAATCGAACAGTCGAAATTAGTGGCCAGCCACTTGTGGGCGTTGAACGTGTAGCTGTGGGCGAGTTCGAGCCCGTCTTGATAAGCCCTGAACTCTTCGCAAATCATGGCGGCACCCGCGTAGGCCGCGTCGACGTGTAGCCAGATCCCGTGAATCGCGGCGATCTCGCCGAATTCGCGAACCGGGTCGATGGCGGTCGTGCCGGTTGTGCCTACCGCGGCACACACAAACGCCGGCGTCAGGCCTTTGGCGATGTCTTGGGCGATCGCCGTCTCGAGAGCCGAAGCCGGCACTGCGAAGTTGTTGTCCACATCGAGGAGTCGGACGTGGCCGTAGCCAGCAACATTGGCTCCCTTTTCGACCGACGAGTGGGCCTGGTTCGACGTGTAGACCACCATTTGCTCGGCCGGTGCGCCGGTGCGTCTACGGCATTGTTCTCGGGCTACGACCAGCGCGGTGTGGGTCGAGTCGGATGCGCTCATTTGCAGCACCCCGCCTCCGGGGCCTGTGGTTTTCCAACTCTGGGGGACGCCGGTGAGGTCGACAAGCCAGTCGAGCACGTGAGACTCGATCTCGGTGACAGCTGGCGAGGTAGACCAAAGCATCCCTTGCACGCCCATGCCCGCGGCCGCCAACTCGCCGAGAATCGCCGGCGGCGAAGACATCGCCGGAAAGTAGGCAAACCAGTTGGGGTGTTGCCAATGAGCAAGGCCGGGCACCACGATTTTGTCGAGGTCGCCGAGCATGGCGGCGAACGGCTCGGGCGCGGCAGGGGCATGGGGCGGCAATTTTGCTCGGACATCGCCCGGCGCGACCGACTCGACGACGGGGCGGTCTTCGAGTCCGCCGAGATAATCGGCGATCCAGTCGATCAGCTGGTAGCCGTTACGTCGGAACTCGTCGAGGTCGCGGGCGTCGGGTACCTGATTGGGTGTGATGTCGCTCAATCGCCGTATCGCTTCACGTCACCCACATGAGCGGTGAACAAGTCGAGCACTTCTCCTGGGTTGGCATGGCGCCCGGTCTCACCCTTGCTGTAGAGCATTTGGCCGTCGACCGTTACGTCGAAGATGCCTTTACTGCCCATGACAAGTTGGAGGTCGGCGATGATGTGTTGGTAGTTGGTGAGCAAGTCTTGGGTCGCGCTCACGGCGCGAGACGAATAATCTCAAGGCACGCAGTAGGTGATTTCGATGTGGTGGCTCATGGCCACGACGCTATCGCGGCGAATGTTGCGCCGAGAGCCTCTACAAAAGCTTGCGGTGATACGCCGATCTCGAGGCCGCGGCGACCTCCGCTGCAGTGCATCAGGTCGAGCGCGGTAGCCCACTCATCCACAAATACCGCGCCCGGGCGTTTTTGTCCGAACGCGCTGATGCCACCAACGACGTAGCCACTGAGCCGTTCGGCCGTCGCGGCCTCGGTCAGGCGCGCCTTCTTTGCGTTAGCGGCCGCGGCGATGGCTTTGAGGTCGAGCGTGCAGCTGACCGGGACCACAGCAACGGCGTGTCGGCCATCGTCCAGGCTGACCATCAGAGTTTTGAACACCGTGTTGGGTTCGACGCCGAGCGCTTCGGCGGCCTCGTCACCGTAGGACGGGTGGTTCGGATCGTGCTCGTACTCCGAAATCTGGTGGTCGATACCGAGCGACCGGAGCAACTCGATAGCGGGCGTCACGGTCGGTCGAGCCAACGTTGAGCTGAGGACAAGAGGTAGTCGATGCCGATTCGAGCCTCGCTGTCGATCGCCCCTTGCTGGTCACCCATTGCCCCCGCGGCATAACGAACTCTGACCCCTTCGCTGATCGCCGCGAGCCGCCAATGTTGAAAAGCCACGTACCAAGGCAGGTCGGTGAGATCGCGATCGGAGGTCTTGCCGTAGCGAGCGACGACGTCGTCGGCGCTACCGAAGCCGTCGGCCTTGGTCGGTACGTCAGCGAGCCGGCCAAGGGCCATGGGATCGTCCCCCCACCACATGACCATGCCGGCCAGATCGGCCAGCACGTCGCCGAGCGTGCAAAGCTCCCAGTCGAGAACCGCGGCGACTTTGCCGTCGGGGCCGGTCATGCAGTTGTCGAGGCGAAAATCGCCATGAACGATTCCGGCTCCTTGCTGGTCTGGGATGGTGTCAACCAGTCGGGCGTGCAACGTCTGGAACAAGTCGAGATCGCGGTCGGAGCCCTCGTCGATTTGGCGTTTCCAGCGGCGAAGCTGACGGGCGCAATAGTCCTCGGTTCGACCGAGATCACCAAGCCCGACCTTGGCCGGATCGAGCGAATGAAGGGCCGCCAACGTGTCGACGAGCGAATGAGCGAGTCCTTCACGTTTGCTTGGATCGTAGGCTTCGCCATCGGCATGATCGAAGACGATCTGGCCGTCAACAAAACCCATCACATAGAAGTCGGCCCCGTTGACGTTCTCGTCGCGGCAAAGCCCTATGGCGCGCGGTACAGGAACTGGTGTGTCGGCGAGGGCGGCAATCACTCGGTACTCGCGGCTCATGTCGTGAGCGCTGGCCAGCACATGGCCAGTGGGCGGCCTTCTCAAGACGTACCGGCCGCCGGAACGGTCGGTGACCCGAAACGTCAGGTTCGAGGCTCCGCCGGTGATCAGTTCGAACTGAAGGGGCGCGGTGAGACCGTCGATGTGGCTGCGCATCCAGTCGGTGACAGCTTCGGCGTTGATGCCGGTTGGTGAGGTCATGCTGCTCGGGTTGTTCGCATCGGTTCTTGCATCGGGACACGATCGCAGTTGGTGGGCCGGCGTGCCAACTGAAAGGGTGGGGATATGAGTTCCGAGGATATAGATGTGGTGATCGTCGGGGCCGGTTTTGCCGGACTGTACATGCTTCACTCGGTTCGGGGGCTCGGCATGTCGGCCCTGGTAATCGAAGCCGGCGAAGGGGTGGGCGGCACCTGGTACTGGAATCGCTACCCAGGGGCGCGCTGCGATGTCCCATCGATGGAGTACTCGTTCGGGTTCGACGACAAACTTCAACAAGAGTGGGAGTGGACCGAGCGATACGCGACCCAACCAGAGATTCTTCGCTACATCGAACACGTCGCCGATCGGTTTGACCTTCGCCGCGACATCGTGCTTGGGCGACGGGTCGAATCGGCGACGTTCGATGACGAAACCGAGCGGTGGACAGTGCGAACCAACGACAGCAACGAGGTCAAATGTCGTTTCGTGGTAATGGCGACCGGGTGTTTGTCGGCTGCCAATCTCCCCGAAATCGCCGGGCGCGACAGTTTCGGTGGCGACACCTACCACACCGGCGGTTGGCCTCACGACGGAGTTGATTTCACCAACCAGTCGGTCGCGGTGATCGGGACCGGATCGTCGGCCGTGCAGTCGATCCCGCTGATCGCGAGCCAGGCCGCAGAGGTGACGGTGTTCCAGCGAACGCCGGCCTACGCGGTGCCGGCCCACAACCACGACCTCGATTCGTCTGACGTTGCGGCGATCAAGGGCGACTATCGCCACTGGCGAGACGTGGCGCGGCGATCGACCACCGGGTTCGGAGGTCACGTCGAACGCAACCCGGTCGGAGCCCTCGATGTCGACGAACAGCAGCGACAGGCCGAATATGACCGCCGTTGGGAAGCGGGCGGGCTGGCGTTCATGGGTGCGTTCAACGACTTGTTGCTCAGTGACGAGTCCAACCAGACCGCGGCCGAGTACGTCCGTAGCAAGATCCGCGAACAAGTCCGCGACCCGGCAACCGCCGAGGCGTTGAGTCCCCACACCGTCATTGGTTGCAAACGAATGTGTGTCGACACGAACTACTACGCCACCTTCAATCAACCCAACGTGAAGCTGGTGGATATCGCTCAAACTCCGATCGACGAAATCACAAAGACCGGGGTGCGGGTGGGTGATCGTCGCGTCGACGTTGACGCGATCATCTTTGCCACCGGGTTCGACGCTATGACCGGAGCCATCGCCCGCATCGACATTCGAGGACGTGGCGGTCAACGACTAAGCGACGAGTGGGCCGCTGGTCCTCAGACCTACCTCGGTTTGCAAGTCGCCGGGTTTCCGAACTTGTTCACCATCACCGGCCCCGGTAGTCCCTCGGTCCTCACCAACATGATCGTGGCTATCGAACAACACGTCGAGTGGATCAGCGATCTCATGGCCGAGATGATCGCCGCCGGGCACGACACCGTCGAAGCTACGCCGTCAGCGCAACAGCAGTGGGTCGAGTACGTCAACGCCGTGGCCGACCTCACCCTTTTCGGGGGATGCAGCTCTTGGTACCTCGGCGCCAACGTGCCTGGTAAACCCCGCGTGTTCATGCCGCTGCCCGGGTTCCCCGAGTACAAAGCCAAATGTGACGAAGTAGCCGCGGCGCAGTACGAAGGATTTGTTCTGGCCTAGCGCATTCTCGACTAGCGCGTGCTGGCCTAGCTCGGGCCGAATGCGCCACACGCCTGTAGGGCGGCTAGTTCTTCTTCGGATTTGCCCAAGACATCGATGACGACTTCGTGGTTGTGTTGACCAACGGTGGGGGCCATCGACGGGCAAGGCAACGGGTCGCCGTTGACAAAGACCGGTAGCGGTAGCTGCTCACAACCAAGCTGTTCGGTTGGGTAAAAGCCCATCCGAGCTTGGAATTGGGGGTCGTCACCAATGTTGGCCGGGGTGTTGACCGGCGCAATTGTGGTGTTGTGCTCGTTGGCGAAGTCGAGCCATTCGTGGCACGTCTTGGTCCTGAAGATCTGTTGGAGCTCGCGTTGCAGTTCGGTGTTGCCGCGGGCGTGATCGGCGTAGGTCGATCCGGGCCAACGTTCGAAGAGATCGTTTCGGTTGACGCCAGCGCAGAAGTTGCGCCAGAAAGCCTGTTCGGAGGCCATGAACAAAATGTGGCCGTCGGACGCTTCGTAGAGCTGGTAGCGCACGCCTTCCCACATGCCCGCCAGTCCCGCAGGGCGCCGAACGTAGTCGTCGCTGGCGTTGCCGGTGACCTCGTTGTCGGGGCGAAGATAGGCCCGCTCGGACTCGATTCGGTACCAATCCATGTACGCCGCGGCGTCGGACTGAGCCAATTCCATCTCGCAGCCTTCCCCGGTTGTCTGGGCGTGGACGACTCCGGCCAGAATCGCCATCGCCGCGACCATTGGACCAACGTTTATCCCGACGTTGGGCATGGTCGGAGGGATCCTGGCGAACCCCTCGTCGTCGGTCACCGGCTGGACGATGCCGCTCCAGGTGTCGTAGGCGATTCCGTGACTAGGCATGTCTCGATACGGCCCGGTAGCGCCGTAGCCCGAGAGCGTCGCGAAGACGACCTTGGGGTTGATCGCCTTCAGGTCGTCATAGCCGAGCCCCAGCTTGGCGAGGCTCCCCGGCCGCATTGCTTCGACGACCACGTCGGCACCGGCGACCAGCTCCTTGTAGAGCTCTTTCCCCTCGCGGGTCTTGAGGTCGAGGGTGATGCTGCGTTTGCCGCGGTGAGTATGCAGGTGCAGCAAGGAAGTCTCGCCGATCATCGGCCAAGTCATTTGACGGATGTAGTCACCGGAGGGCGACTCGACCTTGATGACATCGGCTCCCAAGTCGGCGAAGAATGTCGCGACGTGGCCGGGCCCGAGCAAACTCGACTCGATAACTCGGATGTTGGCGAGGAGGCCCGCACCGGCAGTCGTATCTTGAGCAGACATCTTCGAACTCCCAGGAAATCTGACGGACCGTCAGAAACCTAGTCGGGGGAATTCCCGCGATCACTTTCGGGTTCGAAGGTTCCGACGTGGAAGGCTGTGCACATGGAGATCTTCGATTCGGTTCTGGACATGGTGGGCAACACGCCGCTGGTCAACCTGCGCCAGGTTGCGGCTGGCAAACCCTGTCGGGTGGTCGCCAAAGTCGAGATGACCAACCCCGGTGGGAGTTCCAAGGACCGGCCGGCCATCGCCATGATCGACGCCGCCGAACGCGAAGGGCTGCTCAAGCCTGGCGGGACCATCGTCGAGCCGACTTCTGGAAATACCGGCGTTGGGCTGGCGATCGTCGCAGCCCAACGGGGCTACAAATGCGTGTTCGTCATGACCGACAAGGTCGCCCCCGAAAAAGTCGATCTTCTGAGGGCTTACGGTGCCGAGGTTGTCGTGTGCCCGGTGGCGGTGCCTCCCGACGACCCGCAATCCTATTATTCGACCGCCGAGCGTCTTGTAAAAGAAATCCCTGGTGCTTACCGACCAAACCAGTATCACAACGCGGTGAATCCGCAGTCCCACTACGACACCACCGGACCCGAGATTTGGCGTCAGACCGACGGCAAAGTCACCCACTTCGTTGCCGGTGCCGGCACCGGCGGGACGTTGAGCGGCGTTGGTCGCTATCTCAAAGAGCAAAACCCCGACGTCCAGATCATTGCCGCTGACCCCGAGGGCTCGGTCTACTCGGGAGGCAGCGGCCGGCCCTATCTGGTCGAAGGGGTGGGTGAGGATTTCTGGCCCGATACCTACCACGCCGATCTGGTTGATCGCACTATTGCCATCAGCGACGCCGACTCGTTTCTCATGGCTCGTTCGGTGAGCGAGCGCGAAGGTTTGCTGATCGGTGGGTCGTGTGGCACGGCCGTGGCCGCGGCGCTAGAGGTTGCCGACGAGTGCGGCCCCGACGACTTGGTCGTGGTCCTGTTGCCCGACTCGGGCCGGGGCTATTTGTCCAAGGTGTTCAACGACGACTGGATGGCCGGTTTCGGGTTTCTGCGTTCGGACGGACCGGTCGTTGGCGACGTGGTCGAGCGTCGCCGCAGCGGCGTCCCTGATCTCTTGTACGTAAACCCCGAACAGCTTGTGAGCCAAGCGGTTTCGATCATGCGCGAGCACGGGGTGTCTCAGCTTCCGGTTGGCAAGGGCGAGATGCCTTTGGCGGCCGCCGAAATTGCCGGCTCGCTGAGCGAACTACGGCTGATGGAGTTGGCGTTTGATACCGAGGCCGTGCTCGACAAGACCGTCGAAGACATCATGGCTCCGCCTCTGCCGACCATCGGCGCCGGACAACCAGTAGCTCTGGCGGTCGAGATGCTCGACAGCTGCGCCGCGTTGCTAGTTCTCGATGGTGGCCGACCAAGGGCCGTTATTTCGAGCAGCGATGTTCTGAATTTCCTTTCATCCTCTCAAGGAGCCTGACTGTGGCCGACGACGTATTTGCCGATCCCAACGCGTTCGGCTTCGAGACTCGAGCCATTCGGGCCGGGCAAACCCACGACGCAACCAGTGGCGCGGTGGTCACGCCGATCTCTCTGGCAACGACGTTTGTCCAAGAAGAACCGGGGGTGCATCGCGGTTATGAGTACTCGCGGACCAACAACCCGACTCGTGCCGCTCTACAGGCCTGTCTGGCTTCGTTGGAGGGAGCGGGGCACGGGCTGGCCTTCGCGTCCGGCATGGCCGCCGAGGACACGCTGTTGCGCACCCTCTCGCCGGGTGACCACATTGTTCTCGGCAACGACGCCTACGGCGGCACGTACCGGCTGATCTCGGCGATCGTCGCCCCGTCCGGGATTGATTGGACCGCCGCCGATCTCACCGACGCCGACTCGTTACGGGCGGCGATGCGCCCCGAGACCAAGATTGTTTGGGCCGAGACCCCAACCAACCCGTTGCTCACCGTCGTTGATCTCGCCCAGGTGGCCGAGATTGCCCACGCTGGTGGTGCCAAACTGGTGGTCGACAACACCTTCGCGACACCCTATTTGCAGCAGCCTCTGAGCCAAGGCGCCGATGTGGTCGTTCACTCGACCACCAAGTACTGCGGAGGACACTCCGACGTTGTGGGCGGATTTGTTGCCACCAACGACCAAGCCTTGGCTGAGCGCCTGACCTACCTTCAAAACGCCATTGGCGCGGTGGGCAGCCCGTTCGACAATTATCTCACTTTGCGGGGGCTCAAAACCCTGGGTGTACGCATGGATCGCCATTGCCAAAACGCTCGTGCGGTCGTCGAGCTGTTGCTAAGTCACGACAAGGTCGGCACCGTTCTCTACCCCGGCCTTCCTAGCCACCCTGGGCACGAGGCCGCGGTGCGACAGATGAAGGATTTTGGCGGAATGGTTTCGTTTCGGGTGGTAGCAGGGCGCGATGCGGCGATGCGGCTGACCGCCGCCACGCAGGTTTTCTCGCTGGCCGAGTCGCTGGGCGCGGTCGAGTCGCTCATCGAGCATCCCGGGGTGATGACCCACGCTTCTGCGGCTGGTTCGCCGCTCGAGGTGCCCGATGACCTGGTCCGGCTCAGCGTCGGGATCGAAAGCACCCAAGATCTGCTCGACGATTTATCTCAGGCCCTCGATCAACTCTGATCGGTTCATCACACTTTCATCACCTTTCGTGCCGATAGTGGGGTCGTGAACGATTTACCGACCACGCGAGACGAAGTAGCTTTCCTGGCTCGCCGGGCGGGCTGGGGATTGGCCCCAGGCGAGCTCGACTCGTGGACGGCGCTCGGCACCTCGGCCTTCATCGACGCGCTGACTCAGCCAGACGCTGTTGGGATAGCGGCTGAGGCATCACCGTGGGTCGATTTCGAATATGTCGATCCGGCCGGCGACAACAAAAGCCGCGTCGCGATGGCGCGCCAAGTCCTCGATTCTTGGCTCGGGCACCTCGCGAGTACCCAGCGGCCTTTCGAGAACTCGTTGGCTTGGTTCTGGCATGACCACTTTGCCGTGTCTGGACAAGTGGTCAATTATTTGCCAGCCCTGATAGATCACCTAGACCTTCTTCGCGAGGCGGGCACCGGCGACTTCGTGGAACTGATCCGTTCGGTCACGACCGATGCCGCGATGCTGGTATTCCTGGACGGGGCCACGTCCACTGGGGACGCACCCAACGAAAACTACGGACGCGAACTGCTCGAGCTCTACACCGTCGGCGTCGACTCTTACACCGAAGACGATGTAGTCGCCGCGGCGCGAGCGCTGACGGGCTGGGTCGTTCGTCGACGTGACGGGTGGGCGGTCCGTTACCGGCCGGCTCGCCACGACGACTCCCCGCAAACTCTGCTTGGGGTATCGGGTGTCCACGACGTCGACTCGACAGTAGAGGCAGCCTGTGGTCATCAGGCCTGCCCGGGCTTTATTGCGACAAAGATGGCCCGGCACTACCTCGGGCCGGTTGACGAGTCGGTGGTAGCTGAGCTCTCGGCCACGTTCGCCAACTCGGGCCTCGACATCATGACGCTCGGCCGGGCTGTTCTCGAGACCGGAATTGCGGGCAACGGCGAGCCGCAGATTCTCGCGCCGGTTCCGTGGCTTATTCATGCTGTCAAGGCAACCGGCGCCGACATCCCGGTTCGGTCCCGGCTGGCGATGTTACGAAACATGGGCCAGGTTCCCGGGCAGCCCCCCAACGTTGGCGGCTTTCCGGGTAGCTCCACGTGGCTTGGATCGTCGGCTACGGCGGCGCGGTTTTCTTCGGCCAACGAGATCTCCCGGTTGACTCCCGACGACTCGGTTGCCCTCACTGCCGCGGCCCAGCGCGAGTGGGACGAATTGGCCGATGTCTGCCTGCGTCCGTCGGGTTTCTCGGCCGCAACACTCGACGCCCTCGGCGCCCTGTCGACCTCGGCCAGCAGACGTCCCGGCGAAGCCGCCCTTGGGGTTGCGCTGGCATCACCCGACCTGGTCGTGGGTTAGGAGAGCACAATGATTTCACGACGTAGTTTCCTCGAAGGCGCTGGTGCGGTTGCTGGTTCGGCGGCGGTAGGCGGAGCGGTGTGGGCCGCGGTCGTGCGCGACAGTGTCAATAACCACGCTGCCCAACTGACCTTTGGGTTACCGACCACCACATCGACAACAACGACGACAACTGGGGCGCCGGTCGCGGCCGCGACCGATCGAGTACTGGTTCTGCTCGAGCTGGCTGGCGGAAACGACGCCCTCAACACTCTCGTTCCGATCGCTGGCTCACCCAATGGCGCGTATCACGACCTTCGCCCGACTCTCGCTCTTGATGACGCCGAGACGATCGAGCTGGCGAGCACCGATTGCGCACTCCACGCCGCGTTGGCGCCGATAGCGCCACTGTGGGACGAATCGAAGATGGCTATTGCGGCTGGTGTGGGCATTGCCGGACAAAGCCGTTCTCACTTCAAGGCCATGGATGCATGGTGGGCCGGGTCGGGCGCACCAACCCAAACCGGCTGGCTCGGGCGGTGGCTCGACGCCTCTCTCGACGCCGAGCGAAACGGAGTCGATGACCCGCTGCGGGCGATTGCCCTTGGTGGGGGAGCGCGGGCGTTGGCGGCCTCGAACAGCACGGCGACCGTCGTACGAAATCCGTCCAGTTTTCAGTTGCGGACCGCGGGCCAAAACGATGCCGACGCGATTATCGACGCTTTCCTGGCTACGTCTTCTCCGTTGGCAAGCAACCCGACCCTGGCATCGGCCCAGCAAGCAATCCCGATCACGGTCGACGCGGTGAACGTCATGTCATCGGTCATCGCGAGCCCCGACGCAGCGGTCTCCGAGGAAGGCAATCAGGCTGGGAGCAGCGAGGTATCGACGTTGTTGCAAGCCGCGGCCGGCATAGTCGAACTGGGTATTGGGACTCGGGTGATCACCGTCGGGATCAACGGGTTCGACACCCACGCCGATCAACTGGCGCGACACAGCGTGCTTTGGTCGGAGGTAGCTGAAGGTCTGGCCGGGTTTTTTGCCCGTTTGGAAGCATCAGGAAACCGAGACCGCGTGACAGTGTTGACCACCAGCGAATTTGGTCGCCGGGCCGCCGAGAACGGATCTGGAGGGACCGATCACGGGGGCGGTGGTTTGCAATTTCTCTTCGGCTCCGACCTCCAATCCCAGCAAATCCGAGGCGCTCTCGACCTGAGTTCGCTGCGAAACGGGGATCTGCCGGTGGTCCTCGAGACGCCATCGGTATACGCCGCGGCCCTGCATTGGCTTGGCGACCCGGCCCACGTTTCTGCCAGCGTTGGTGAAGACGTCGAAACTTTGCCGTTCTTTTCCCGTCCGTAGCCGAGCAGTGAATCTGACGGTGTGTCAGACTTTCCTGACGGAGTGTCAGGGGGATGCTTCGTGCAGACGTTGTGCCTTGCGCACGAGGGGGAAAGATGAAGAAGTCCATTGCCGGATTGGTCATGCTTGCGAGCCTGATTTTGGGCCTTGCCGCGCCGGCCGGAGCGCAAGGCCCGTCGCTCAATGCCACTCCAGGGAGTATCGAAGCGCCGGGATCGCTGAGCCTCACCGTCACCGGGTCGAACTTCACCGATGACGGGTTCTTGCTGCCCTGCCCTGGTGCCGATGGCGACCCTGCGAAGATGGGCGCCGATTCTTGCGACACCGCGGCGCTGACGCCTTACACGACCGGTTCGGATGGTTCCTGGTCGGCTTCGGTGACATACGACATCCCGGCCGAAGGCCTGGTAATCGTTGCCGGCAACGCCGCTCAGACCGAAAACGCGGTGTTCGTGATCGCCATTGGCGTTTCCGAGCTACCCAATACCGGCGCCAACACCATGGCTTTGCTGTTCTTTGCGGTGGCCATGCTCGGCGGCGGTGCCGTGCTGGTGTCCAAGAAGAGCCTGCTCGAGACTTCCTGAGCTGATGCCCTAAGAATCCTCCAGTAATAGATCCGCGGTCGGTCTAGTTCGCCGAGGCCGACCGCGGGCCTATATCTGTCGCGGGTCAGGCCTGTAGCGGGTCAGGTCTGTTTGGGCAGGATGGCGGAGGCTAGGTCTTCTAGTTCGGCGTGCCAGTTCTCGGGTTCGGCGAAGGGGAAGGCCACGAACTTCGTGGCGCCCGCTTCGACGAAGGCGTCGATCATTTCCGCCAGCCGACGATGCGACGTTGCGACAATCTCGCGGGCATCGGTGTCGGGTTGTCGAGCCGAGATCCTCTGAGCCAGTCGATCGGGCACAGTGTCGGTTGGCGTAGTGAGGTACGGGATCAGCACGCCGTAGTGGCCCGGGTCGATGGTCCGACCGGCCTCGACGGCGGCCATCGAAATCGTGTTGATACCTTCGGCGACGAGTTGTGGGGTGGTGAAGCTGGCGAGCCAGCCGTCGCCGAGTCGACCAGTACGACGCAATTCCGAAGGTGCTTGTCCCCCGAGCCAAACCTCGAACGGAGACTGAAGCGGCTTCGGCAGGACTTGGGCGCCACGGATCGAAAACCGCGAACCTTGGTGGTCGACGCGGTCCTCAGCCCATAGCCGGCGCATCAACGGCAAAGCTTCGTTCAGCCATGGGGCTCGTTCTTTGCGTTCGACCTGGAATGCCTGATGCTCGGCGGTGTTGGCGATGCCGAGCCCGAAGGCGGGGAGGCAACGACCGTTGCTAACCACATCGAGGCTGGCCAACATTTTCGCCATCAGGACCGGGTTGCGGCCCGGGACAACCGAAACCGCCGGACCGAACTTGAGCTTCTCGCTGCGGCCGGCAACGTAGGACATCGCAACGATGGGATCGAGTTGCATGCTGTTGATTCGCTCAGGGAACCAGAGGCTGTCGTAGCCGAGACGATCGAGATCATCTACCACCGCGCCGAGCTTCGAAGCCTCGCCCTTTGCTCCGTAAAGGCTGGGTACGGCACCAAGTCCGTACCCGATGCGGACCTTCTCTTCGCCAACCGTGTCGATCACAAGCTCCTCCTTTGCACGGGCGCAGGTTTTCACATTGCGCTCCATGAGGCATTGTTGGTGGGTGCAAGACATCGCCTCGGAGGGCTTCGTGCTGGCTGGGGTGGAGGTGGGCGGCGATCCGGTGGCGCGTCTGAGCGGTGTTGATCTGTCGCTGCCCGCTCATGGAGTCACCGCTTTGGTGGGACGAAGCGGTGCCGGGAAGAGCACGTTGTTGCGATTGCTGAATCGCCTCGACGGGCCCGACCGCGGTGCGGTGTACTGGCGGGGTCGCGATCTTTCGACGTTGAGTCCCGACGATATACGCCGCCATCGCCGAAGAGTGGGGATGGTGTTTCAACGCCCGGCCGTGTCTCCTGGTTCGGTGCTCGACAACCTCCGCATCGCTGATCGGCACCTGACGAACGACCGGGCCCGGGCCCTGCTCGATCAAGTTGCGTTGGGCGTTGACTTCCTTGACCGCGACGCATCGGCGCTCTCGGGCGGCGAGCAGCAACGGGTTTGCTTGGCCCGAACGTTGGCGACCAATCCCGAACTGGTGCTGGCCGACGAGCCGACCGCGTCGCTTGATCCCGAAGCAGTCGCCGCGATCGAGGCGACGGTTCGTCGACTTCGTGACGTGGCGTGGATATGGGTTACCCACGATGCCGAGCAAGCGGGCCGCCTCGCCGATCGCGTCGTGCGACTGGAGGGTGGTCGAGTCATAGACGCGGGTAACGGCCAATGACCCACGTGCAGATCGGCTTGGGTGGCTTGGCCATCTCGAGCGTGTTGGTGGGCGTGGCCCTCGTGCTCTCGCTGGTTCGTCAGCTCGGCGTAGCCCGCGACTTGTTGACCGCGGCGCTGCGCGCTTTGGTTCAGCTCCTGGTGGTCGGGGCGGCATTGGCGTTGGTAGTCGATGACAACGACCCGTTGCTGTACACATGGATCTGGCTGGTCGCGATGGTGTTGTTCGCCGGCTGGACCGTAAAGCGGCGAGCCCCCGAGGTACCCAACGCCGCGCTGTTGGGTGTGCTTTCTTTCACCGCGTCGGCCGCGGTGACCCTCGGCGTGTTGTTTGGGTTTGGTGTGTTCGATCCAACCGGTCGAGCGATTGTGCCGATCGCCGGGATGACGGTGGGCAACTCGATGACGGCAACGGTGTTGGCGGCGCGGCGCATCGTTCGAGAATCGGTCGAGCACCGACCGTTGATCGAAGCTCGCCTTGCTCTTGGGTTGTCAGCCGACGAGGCCTTTGCCCCTCATCTGCGGGAGGCGTTGCGCACCGCACTGATCCCGTCGATAGAGAGCACCAAAGCGGTTGGCATCGTGTTTTTGCCCGGAGCGATGACCGGTCTCATCTTGGCCGGTGTCGATCCGGTCGACGCTGTTCGGGTCCAGGTGGCGGTTATGTATCTCGTGCTCGGGTCGATCGCTACTTCGACCTCGGTGGTCGCTCTTGGGCTCACCCGCGGCCTGTTCACCAGCGATCACCGGATGGCGACCCGGTCGAGTTAGCGAAGTTTGACCGGCGTGGTGACTTCGGCGTAGAAGTCGTTGCCTTTGTCGTCGACCACGATGAAGGCTGGGAAGTCCTCGACTTCGATCCTCCAGACCGCTTCCATCCCGAGTTCGGGGAATTCCAGAACCTCGACACTGCGAATGGAGTCCTTGGCCAGCCGGGCGGCCGGGCCGCCAATCGACCCCAGGTAGAAACCGCCGTGGGCCGCGCAGGCTTCGGTGACTTGCCGCGACCGGTTGCCTTTGGCCAACATCACCATCGAGCCGCCCGCGGCTTGGAATTGTTCGACATAGGAATCCATACGTCCGGCCGTGGTTGGTCCGAACGAACCAGAGGCATAACCCTCGGGGGTTTTGGCCGGACCGGCGTAATAGATGGCGTTGTCTCGCAAGTAATCCGGCATGGCTTCGCCGGCGTCGAGACGTTCCTTGATCTTGGCGTGGGCGATGTCACGGCCGACCACCAGCGAGCCGGTGAGCGACAGTCGAGTTTTGACCGGGTATTGAGTGAGCTGGTTGCGAATCTCGTCCATGGGACGGTTGAGGTCGACGGCGACTACTTCGTTGGAGAGCTCGTCATGGCTGGCCTCGGGCAGGAACCGGGCTGGGTCGGTGTCGAGCTGTTCCAGAAATACGCCTTCGGCGGTGATCTTGGCGCGGGCCTGACGGTCGGCGGAGCAACTAACGGCAAGCCCGACCGGATTTGAGGCGCCGTGGCGCGGGAGCCGTATCACTCGGATGTCGTGGCAGAAATATTTGCCGCCGAACTGAGCGCCGATACCGAACTCGCGAGTTTGCTCGAGAATGCGTTGCTCCCACTCGAGATCGCGAAACCCGTGGCCGGTCGCGGCATCGCCGGAGGTGGGCAGGCTGTCGAGATAGTGAGCTGACGCATATTTTGCGGTCTTGAGATTGAACTCGGCCGACGTACCCCCCACCACAACGGCAAGGTGATACGGCGGACAGGCCGACGTGCCGAGCGCTCGCAAGGACTCGTCGAGAAAGTCGACCAGGGAGGTTTCGTTCAGCAGTGCTTTGGTCATCTGGAACAGATACGACTTGTTGGCCGAACCGCCACCCTTGGCCATGAAAAGGAACTCGTAACTCGAGCCCGGTTTGGTGTACAGCTCGATCTGGGCCGGCAAGTTGTTGCCAGTGTTCTTCTCTTCGAACATCGACAACGGCGCAAGTTGGGAGTACCGCAGATTGGTTTGGGTATAGGTGTCGAACACGCCGCGGGATATGAATTCGGCGTCGTCGGCGAAGGTCACAACCTGGTCGCCCTTCTTGCCCATGATGATCGCGGTGCCGGTGTCTTGGCACATGGGGAGCACGCCGGCGGCGGCGATGTTGGCGTTCAGGAGCAGTTCGGTGGCGACGAAACGATCGTTGTCTGATGCCTCGGGGTCGTCGAGAATCGAAGCAAGCATCGTGAGGTGGTCGGTACGCAGATAGTGCGCGATGTCGTGCATTGCCTCGCGTGTCAGGGCGCGGATTGCTTCGGGATCGACTTTGAGCAACGTATGGCCGTCGACCTCGGTGGTGGACACTCCGTCGGTGCTGACGAGACGATATTCGGTGGTGTCGGGACCCACCGGCAAGATGTCGGAGTACGCAAAGTCGCTCATGCGCCACGGTACAGCCCGGTAAGACCCCTGGAGGAGCCGGGAATCGAATCAGCCGGCGGCGGGCGTGCCTGAGTAGGTTGCGGGGTCGCCAACCGCCGGAATCGGCGGGCGGCTCCACTTTGTGATGGCCGCGACCGCCTCGGCCACCTCTCGCCAGTTGGCGGGACTCCAGCCTTCGGCCTTGGCCGTCACCTCGCCGTCTTGGCGCACCAACGCGAACGCCGGAAGGGTTTGGAGACCAAGATTCTTGACAAAAGTGCGGCCGGGATCGGCAAAAGTGACGAACTCGTCGGCGTAAGGCCCAAGAAATGTGCGGGCCTCGTCGGCCGAACACGTGAGTATCCAGCACGGCCGGCAGTCGGCCCCTGTGAAGTGACCGAGAATCCGACGAGCGGTGTCGAGAATCCAGGCACTTTCCTGGGTGAACGGGTCGAGAATCACCGGCACCAACGGGAAGGTGGTCATCATGTCGCCGAGGGATCGAGGATCACCTTCGAGGGCAGTGAGTTCGGTATCGAGAGATGCAGCTACCACGAGGGGCAAAGCTAGCGCAGTCCATGGTGGTCCCGTCGCATTGGGCCGCCTACGATCGGCCGACGTGCACCCCATCGAGCGACTTCGCTACATGGCCCGAGCCGGCGACGTCGCGCTTGTTGGCCTGCTACGAGAAGCAGCGATGGCGTTGAGCGCGGTTGGCGATGACCCGATGGAACTCGTGCTGGCTTGCCGCAAACTCATCGAACATCGCCCCCAAGCGGGCCCGCTCGTATGGCTTTCGGCTCGCATGATCACCGGTGCCGATGCCCGCACCGAAGCGCGTGACGCGGTCGAGGAGATCGAACGCGATACCACCATGCGCGAGTTGGTGCATGTGCTCGAGCCGGGTTGTCGGGTTCTGGTGATGGGTCGCACCGACATCGTGTCTGCCGCGTTGCTTCAGAGGGCCGATATCGAAGCGTTCGTTGCCGATACCACCGGCGACGGATACGGCCTGGTGCACCAGCTCGAAGTTGGCGACCACCTCGCCGTCGACGTCGAACCGGCAGGGATCGCCAGCGCGGCCTCGGTGGTCGACCTGATCCTTCTCGAAACCGACGCCCTCGGACCAGACGCCGCGCTGTGCCCGATTGGTTCGATGAGCGCCGCGGCCGTGGGTCGTTATCTCGAAACGCCGGTCTGGTTGGTGGCCGGCGTAGGCCGATGCCTGCCGTTGCGGATGTGGGAACCGCTCACCGACCGGACGATCGACGACGACCCGTGGCACGCATTGTTCGAAGAGTTGCCGCTTGATCTCGTCGACCGGGTTGTGGGTCCGAGCGGACCCATTTCGGTCGCCGAAGCCCGACTTCGTGTCGACTGCCCGGTTGCGCCAGAGTTGTTCCGATGATGACGCGCATTTGGTTGGTGATCGGTTTTGTGGCGATGTTCGGTCTCGGAGTAGCAATCGGAACCCGTCACTTCGCCGATGGTGAAGAGCTGGCCGCGGCCGTGCAAACCGTGGTCACAACATCAACGACCACGAGCACCACAACCACCACGACGACAACTACGACCACCACGTTGCCACCGCCGCGCCAAGCCGTGCTGGCGTTTACCGGCGATCTCTTGCCCCACGGCTCGGTGGTGAGCACCGCAGCTCGTAACGCCGAGGCGGCGAGCGCCGAGGCTGGTAGCGCGGTCGCTGGGTGGGACTTTGTGCCGATGTTTGACGAGGTGGCGCTGATTCTTTCGGCGGCCGATTTGGCGATCTGTCACATGGAGACGCCGATCTCCGCCGACGACACGAACCTCAGCGGGTATCCCACCTTCAACGCCCCTCGTGCGCTTCCCCAAGCGGCCCTCGATGTCGGCTACGACGGTTGTTCGTTGGCCTCCAATCATTCCTATGACCGCGGCGAGAAGGGGGTGTTGGCCACCATCAACGCCTTCGACGAGATCGGCCTTCGCCACGCCGGTACCGCGGTCGATGCGCAAAACGATCTCGCCCCGGTGCTGTACGAAGTCAACGGCATCACGATTGCTCACATTTCGGCCGCCTACGGCCTCAACGGGTTTTCGATGCCCACCGACAAGCAGTACCTCGTCGACCTGATCAAACCCGCCGAAATCATCGAAGAAGCCCGACTGGCCCGCGAAGCGGGGGCCGAGTTTGTAATCGCCAGTCTTCATTGGGGAAACGAATACCGTCACGAGCCCACGTCAGCTCAAGATGCGTGGCTGGCCGAAATTTTGCCGTCCGACGAAATCGATTTGGTGATCGGCCATCACGCCCACGTTGTACAACCCGTCGACAAGGTCGGTGCCGAATGGGTGGTGTTTGGGCTCGGCAATTTCTTGTCGAACCAGTCGGTCAACTGCTGCGTGACTGCGTCTCAAGACGGCATGATCGCCACCGTGCAACTACTCGAGAACGACGCCGGTGCCATAGAAGTGGTCGGCGTTCATTACGTACCGACCTGGGTTGATAGAGGCGATGGTTACATCATCCGCGTCGCCAAACCGGGGCGTACCGACGTTCCCGGCGCAACCGCTGCTGCTCTCGACGCGTCGTACGAACGGACCCACGACGTTGTGAGCTCGAGGCTCGGCGCTCAAGACGGGTTGACCATCGGATTTGGAATTACGCCCGATCAGCCAGCAGACGACGGATGATTACTTTCAGGCACAACGTTTCGTCGGCCCCTTCAAAGATCGATAACACTCGAGCATCGACGAAGTAGCGAGACACGGGGTATTCCTCGGCGTACCCCATGCCACCGTGAATCTGCATGGCTTCGCGGGTGACCCATTCGGCGGCGCGACAAACATAAGCCTTGACCATCGACGCTTCGAGAGCCCCGTCGCCCGAACCCATTAGCTCGGCGACCCGCAACGCAAATTGGCGCGACGCTTGGATCACTATCGCCATTCGACCAAGCTTGACCTGGGTCAGTTGATAGTTCTCGATCGGTTCGCCAAACACGTGGCGGCCGGCCGCATATTCGCTCGCCGCTTCGTAAGCCGCTTGCATGACTCCCACTGCTCGGGCCGCGGTTTGTAGACGACCGTTCTCAAAACCCGCCATCTGGAAGTAGAACCCGCGCCCACGCCCCGCTTCTTCGCCGATCAGCGCATCGTCGGCGACCAACCAATTGTCGAACGAAACCTCGTAGCTGTGCATGCCCCGGTAACCGATGGTGTCGATCGCCGTGCCCTCCATACGACCGCCCGATGGTTCGGGGCCGCCAGACTGGAGGTGTGAGAACGAGTGGCCAACGTCTCGGGGCTTGGGCACCACAAAGACGCTCAGACCTCGATGATCGGTCGTGCCGGCTTCGGTTCGGGCTAACACCATCAGCACATCGGCGCGCCCGGCAAACGTGCACCACGTCTTGGTGCCGTTGATCCGCCACCCGCCGTTGGGGTCAGGGGTGGCACTGACCCGAACCCCAGCAACGTCGCTTCCGTAATCCGGCTCGGTGACCGCCACCGCGGCCATGACCTCGCCGGAGGCCAAGCGGGGGAGCCAATAAGATTTTTGCTGTTCGGTGCCTCCCGCGACGAGAGCACGCGTCAGTATCTCGGGTCGGGTGATGAGCGACCCACCTATCCCCAACGAACCTCGCGAGAGTTCCTCGGTGGCGACGACCATTCCGACGTAGTCGCGGATTTCGCCTTCGGCGGACCCGTTGTATTCGACCGGAACCGACAGTCCAAAGACGCCAAGGCTGGCCAGCCCGTCGATCAGGTCCTCTGGCACGTCGGCGTTGGTGCGATGGACTTCTTCGGCCACCGTGGCTATCTGCTCGTCGGCAAAGCGACGAAACGTGTCGGCTACGAGGGCAAAGTCGTCATCGAGATGCGATGACAACTGCTTTCGCAGCGATCCGACCAACTCGGGAGCTCGTCCGGCCGCGATCAGTGGCCGAAGCGGGTCGATGACGGCTGAGTCGATTCCCCAATCGGCTTCTCGGCCGAGAACCCGCCCGCCGAGATCGTGAGCAACTTCGGCGGTGAAGGCAAAGGCGAGGGCCGACTCCTGCTCGCCGCGGTCGCCGTAGCCGAGCATCCCGCGGGCTGCGGTCACTGCCGCGGCACTGTGAGCGACGTCGTAAGCAACCGCTTGGTGTTCGTCGATCGGCTTCGCGGCGAGTTGCGAAAGCGCCGATTCGACGATGGATTCCATGGCCGACACCGCGTCTCGGGCATCACTGAGAGAAAGGACTCCTGACATGGTCGCAAACTAGGCGAAGCAGACGGTGAGGGCGATCAATCCCAGCCGAGCCAATATGAGTTCGGATCTAGCTCGGACCAGTGAGGGCGTCGATCAACGAGTCGATTGCTGCGTCGGCCATGGCCCGCATCTCGTCGTCGGTGCGGTCCTGGATCGGGTGGGGGGTGAACACCCGAGCGGTGTCGAGTCCCAAGCTTTTGGCTTGAGCTTCGGCGGCATCGACAAACTCTTCGGAGGCCACAAACACTCCAGGGATGCCACGTCGTTCAAGGTCGCTGATGTCGTGCACACTGCACGTCGTGCAGCTACCTCAATCGGCGAGCGCTTCTATCACCGCGTCACAACTTGTGGCGATCTCGTGGCGCAGATCGACCGGCGCCGGTTTGGTAAACGTGGGCTTGCGGTAACGGTTGACGACAACCCCGAGCCCGGTCAGTTTCTGCTCGAGATGATCAAGGAACACGTCGCCGCGTGGTTTGGAAATATCGAGCAAGCCGACCGTGAGTCCGTTGAGCGACTCGGGCCGGGCGACCCGTTGGCGCGTGGCGGGGCGAAGCTCTCCGGTTGGATCGAGAATGGTGACGCTCATCGAACAATCTCCTTCGTTACCGTGACACTACCTGTGTCGCCGTTCACCCAACCGGCGATCGCCGCCGAGAACAGGCCGGCGCGGCTACCGCCGTGCACAACATGAATGCCGTCCGGCGGGAACTTGGGGATGGTGGTGCCGGCCAGGAAAGCGGGCATACCTTCTTCGATTCCGCCGGCACCAATGATGACTTCGTCGGCCTCGATCATCAGTCGGGAAGTGAGTTCGTCCAGGAATCGACGCCGGTCCCACCCAGCGTCGGCGAAGCGAGACATGTGTTCTGGCGACAGCACCAGCATCGTGTCCATTTGCAGGGCGATACGGGGCGAGATGTTGGCTCGCAGCATCTCCGCTAGGTGGCTCACCAATGATTCGGCCGATCGAGATCGTTGGTCGAAGAGCACGCGGGGTCCTTCGCCGGGATAGAGGGTCACCGTCGACGCACCGGCGCCAAAACCGCGACTCTCCGCGAAAGAATCCCACGGCGAGCCTTCCTCGTCCTCGGCAAAACACAGCCCAATCTTTGATGGCGAACCCTGGGTGGCTCGATCGATGCCTCCTGGCGCGCCTCCACCAACATTTCGGATCGTCAGTTGCAAGGCCCGCCCGATCGTGCTGTTGGCTCGGTTGCCCTGGCCGAGGAGGTTGAGCCCGCTGTTCATGCCGATTTCGTCTCGGATCGGGCCGTTCACCACCAGAATCGGACCCACTGGCATCGTGGTAGCCAACAGCCCGTGCATGTTGAACTCGTCGGTACACGCCGCTTCCAGCGCGGTGAGCACAACGGGTAGGTATTCGGGTTTGCAACCCGCCATCACCGCGTTGATGGCCACCTTTTCGACCGTGCACTCCACGAGGTCGGGTGGCACGATCGCCACGATGTCGTCGGGGGCCCGACTTGTGCCTTCCAACATCCGCATCACGCGGGCTTCGGTCGGTGGCACAACCGGCATGCCGTCGGTCCAACCCCGATCGAACAATGCTTCGTGTTCGTCCTCGAGGGCGGCCAATTCGACTCGGCGGCTAACCATCTTGCTGCCCGAGAACCGCACCATGAGCTCGTTGGCAAAACGGGGATCAACGCTCAAGGATCCGCACCCCGGACGCCAGTCGGGCAGCCCTTCGCCGAGTCCGTCAACTCCACAGAACTCCTGCCATTGGTCGCGTCGCCAACCCTCGACGGTGGCGACCGGGAGGCCATCTTCGACCCGTAAAAGGGTGGGAACGGTTTCGATGTTGTGGTGCCACGACACCGCGAGGTCAGAATCGTCGATCACCCACGACGCACTGGCCGGGAACGCGGGATCGTCTTGGGTATAGGCAATCAGGCCGGCGCGCTGGGCGAGATCTGCGAGGACCGGAGCCACCAGCACACAGGTAGGGCAGTCCTTTTTGACCACCGCTACCAGCCCGTCCGGCAACACTGGTTTGGGTCGATCGTTGCTCATGCTCCACTCTGACACACCGGCATCGGTTTGAGAATTTCGTCACAGACCCTTCACAGGACCGTTTCTACTATGTACCTTCGTTCAATCATGGGGGACCTGCCGCGCAACGAAGTCGTTGTCACGTTTTATGGCGTGAGAGGTTCGACACCGTGCAGTTGCCCCAGCCTCAACCGCTACGGCGGAAACACCAGTTGTGTCACCGTCGAAACAGTTGACGCCGATCCCATCGTCCTCGACCTCGGCACCGGGCTTCGAAACTGGGGGCGCAGCATCGAAGCGCTCGGGTCGGTCGACGTGCACGCACTGGTAACCCATCTTCACTGGGACCACGTACAAGGGCTGCCTTTCTTTTCGCCGCTGCAGCACCCGCAGACGTCGTTGAACGTGTACGGACCAGGCGATCACCACGGGACGCTCGGCGAAAGTTTCACTCGGTTCATGACCCCGCCGTTTTTCCCTATCTGTACCGCCGACCTTCCCGCCGAAGTCAACTTCCACGACGCCCTCGATTGCGATTTCGAGATAGCCGGCGCCCAGGTGATGGCTCGACCGGTTCCTCACACTGGCCCGACCGCTGGATACCGGATCGAACGCAACGGGGTGAGCATTGCTTACATCCCCGATCACCAAGAGCCGGTCGACGACCCAACCAGGGTGGCCGACTCGGTCCTCGAGTTGTGCGCCGGCGTCGACGTGTTGATCCACGATTCGCAGTTGCGGCGCGACGAGTTCGCGGCCAAGTCAACTTGGGGTCACTGCACCCCCGAATACGCCGTCGAGGTCGCACGCCAGGCCGGCGTCAAACAGTTGGTCTTGTTTCACCACGATCCCGGCCGCGACGACGACGCGGTCGATCATCTCACCGGGTTTGCCCGCGAAATCGCTGCCGACTCCGGAATCGACGTAATCGCCGCTGCCGAAGGCGTGAAGCTCACACTTTCCGCCGAGATCTGAGCAATCAGCGGTCCGATCCGATCAGGCGCTACGGTACGCCGGTCAGCGCAAGCGAGGAGACCGTTATGACTATCGATCCGGGCGAATTTCGTCGAGTACTCGGCCATTTCCCAACGGGCGTAACCGTTGTTACCGGCAACGGCGAGTCCGGACCAGCCGGCATGGCCATCGGCTCGTTTGCCAGCGTGTCGCTCGACCCTCCGTTGGTGATGTTTTGCCCCGGGTCACAGTCCGAGAGCTGGCTGCGCATCAAAGGGACCGGGTCGTTTTGCGTCAACATCCTCGGCGTCGACCAAAAAGACACGTGCGGTGTGTTCGCCAGCCGAGCAGACAACAAGTTCGAAGGCATCGACTGGTCGACCGAAGCAACCGGTTCGCCGGTAATCCCAGGGTCGATTGCCTGGATCGATTGCGAGATCCACGCGATTCACGACGGCGGAGATCACGACATCGTGGTTGGTTTGGTCAAGGCGCTCGGAGCTGACGGCGATCATGGTCCGTTGCTGTTCTTCCAGGGCGGCTATGGACAATACGAGGGCCTGTAAACGTGGCGATCTACGCCTTGGGTGATCAAGTCCCGCAGATTCACGAGTCGGCCTACGTCGATGAGCACGCGACGGTTATTGGCAGCGTGGTGCTGGGCCCGAATGCCTCGGTGTGGCCCCATGCTGTTATCCGGGCCGACGACAACACCATCTCGATAGGCGAGGCGACATCGATTCAGGATGGTGCGGTCCTGCATTGCACCCAGTTTCACCCGACCACGGTCGGCCGGTTCTGCACGGTCGGACACCTTGCTCACCTCGAAGGATGCACGGTGCTCGACAATGCGCTGGTTGGCTCGGGGGCGATTGTTTTGCACAACGCGGTGATCGGCGAGCATGCCCTCGTGGGCGCCGCGGCGATGGTTCCGGGAGGCGTCGAGGTACCGCCCCGGGCGATGGCTCTCGGCGTGCCGGCCAAGATCCGCCCCGACGCCGTCGCCGAATTCCACGCCCAGATGAACGTTGATTCCTACGTCGAACGAGCCAGGCGTTTTAGTACCGAGTTGCGCCGGATCGATTAGCTGATCGTGACCGACCCTCTCAAGATTCTGGTGGTCTGTACCGCCAACGTTTGCCGGTCGCCGATGGGCGAATTCTTGTTGCGAGCAATGGCCGACCAACGCGGCCTCGCAGTCGATGTCTCGTCGTCAGGGTTTATGACCAACGGCGATCCGGCCTCGCCGCGGGTTCAAGAAGTAATGGCGGCTCGGGGCTACGACCTGTCGGCTCATGCATCTCGGTGCAGCACCCCGAAGATCCTCGAAAGCGCCGATCTGATCGTCACGATGGAGCGCCGTCACGGCCGGGATCTATCGTTGATGTTGCCCAGTGCCCAGCGCCGAATTTTCACGCTGGGGCGGGTTGTCGACCTGTTGGCCGAACCCACGAGCGATGGAACCACGGCGATCGATCGGCTTGCGGACTTGGGGGCCAACCGCGTTGCCGGCGACTTGCTCGGCGAGGGTCCCGACGAGGTTGATGACCCGTTCGCCAAGTCGCTCAGAGTGCACCGTCAGACCGCCGATCGGCTCACCTCGCTGTGCGCGGGCCTGCTCGTTGGACTGTTTGGGTCGACTGAGGGCTGATCATCGCTCAGAGTTGTTACTATCTGGGTAGGAGAAATTAGCGGCTATCACGCCGCAGACCACCGTCGCATCCAAAGGGTTCTCATGGCTTCCACCGATATCGGACTCGATCTTGGCAAGTACCAACTGGGCTGGTCAGACGAAGAAGACTATGTCTTCAAACCCAAGAGAGGCCTCAACGAAGACATCCTTCGCGAGATGTCTTGGCTCAAGGGCGAACCCGAATGGATGCTCGACTTCCGGCTCAAGTCCTACAAACGCTTTGGCCGCCGGGGCATGCCCAGCTGGGGTGGCGACATGTCCGACATCGACTTCGACAACATTTTCTATTACATCAAGCCCACCGAGTCGCTGAGCGACGACTGGGACGAGGTGCCCGAGTCGATCAAGAACACCTACGAAAAGCTCGGCATCCCCGAAGCCGAACGTAAGTACTTGGCTGGCGTCACCGCTCAGTACGAGTCCGAGGTTGTATACCACCGCAACCGCGAAGATCTCGAAGCTCAAGGCGTGCTGTTCTCCGACATGGACACTGCGCTCAAGGAATACCCGCAGCTGGTCAAGGAATACTTCGGCAAGGTCATCCCGCCCAACGACAACAAGTTCTCTTCGCTCAACTCGGCGGCATGGTCCGGTGGCTCGTTCATCTACGTTCCGCCTGGCGTCGAGGTCGAAATGCCTTTGCAGGCCTATTTCCGCATCAACGCCGAAAACATGGGCCAATTCGAGCGCACCTTGATTATTGCCGACGAAGGCTCCAAGGTGCATTACATCGAAGGCTGTTCGGCGCCCACTTACACGTCCGATTCGCTGCACTCTGCGGTGGTCGAGATCATCGTCAAGCCGTCGGCCCGAGTCACCTACACCACCATCCAAAACTGGTCCGACAACGTCTTCAACTTGGTTACCAAACGGGCCTACGTCGAAGCCGAAGGTCACATGGAATGGATCGATGGCAACATCGGCTCCAAGCTCACCATGAAATACCCGGCTGTTGTGTTGGCTGGTCCGAAGGCTTCGGGCGAGGTCCTCTCGGTCGCCTACGCCGGCGCTGGACAGCATCAAGACACCGGGGCAAAGATGATTCATGCGGCCCCCGAAACCACGTCGAAGATCGTGTCCAAGTCGATCTCCAAGGACGCCGGGCGCACCTCGTATCGAGGACTCGTCCGGGTCGAAAACGACGCCTACGGTTGCAAGAGCCACGTGCAGTGCGACGCCCTCATCCTCGACGAAGACTCGATCTCCGACACCTACCCCTACATGGAGGTCGGGTCGGGCGACGCGATCATCGGTCACGAGGCCACGGTGTCGCGTGTCGCCGACGAGCAGCTTTTCTATCTCCAGAGCCGCGGTCTCACCGAGGAGCAGGCGATGGGCATGATCGTCAACGGTTTCATCGAACCCGTCACCCGCACCCTGCCGATGGAATACGCCGTCGAGTGGAGTCGCCTCATCGAACTCCAGATGGAAGGCAGCGTCGGGTAGTTGGATTTGTGCACCGAAACCGGTGCTATCGCACCGAGTTCGGTGCACAAATCCAACAAAGGCTGCGTCGCATAGGCGTTTGCATGGGCCACAATGGCTGAATGCCGATGCGTCAGGATTGTAAGTACTTCGAGTCTCGGACCTACGGGAACGGGGACACGGTGCGCAAGTGCGATCTCGACCTCGCCCCCGAAGCGCCCTGGCGGTGTCCTGATGACTGCCCCAAGTACACCCGACGTATGGCTGATGTGAACTGGGCCCACGGTTCGCTGGTTACCCCCGAAACCCCTCCCGAACCCAAGAGTCTGGGCGAGGACGACTCGATCGCCGCGTTGCTAGACGCCGCTGAGGACATCATCAACGACGCCGTCCCGAGCACGATTGCCGATATCGAGGCCGAAAGGCGCAAGCGATCCAAGAAAGGGTTGGGCCGCATCAAGAACCGCGGATCAGCAAAGCCCGGCAAACCAGCAAAACCCGGCAAGCCGGCAAAACCTGGCAAGCCGGCAAAACCCGGTCGGGCCCCCAAGCAGAGTCGAGAATCGCTAGGGGAGAAGCTCCGCCGGAGATATCGCGACGGCCGCTAGCGCTTCCGCGACTCGAGCTATTTGGCGGTTGGGCATTTGCACTGTCCCGGTAGGATAAATCCCCGTGCCGACCGCATTTTCCCCCGAAGCAGCCAGCGAACTCCCAGGCCCTGACTGGCTACGCGAACGACGCCGACAGGCTGCCGAAACGGTGGCAAACACCGACCTGCCTGACGCCTCGGCCGAGGAGTGGCGCTACAGCCGTATCGCCGAACTCGACCTCGACAATTTTGCGCCCACCGCCCAATTCGGCGACGCGCCGATGGCCCGGCTGGACGACGAGCCAGCCGCCATTGTCCGCAGCGTCAACGGCCGCGTCGTGGCAATCGATATCGAAGATGACTTGCTCGCCGCCGGCGTGAGGGTCGGCCCACTTGTCGACTTTGACGACTGCCAGTCGCTTTTGGGTTCAGTTTCAAACGACGCCGGCGACTACTTCATCTTGCTCAACGACGCGTTTGCCCCTGAGCCGCTTGTTCTCGACGTCCCAAAGGGTGTGGTTGTCGAGCGGCCTGTCGTGTTTACCGATCATGCGGCCGGCGACGGTGCTGCGGCTTTCCCTCGTCTGGTGATTCGGGTGGGCGAGAACGCCGAGGTTTCGGTTCTCGATCAACACACGTCCGACGACGACGCAACGGTCTTGGTTTGCCCCGTGGTCGAACTCGATGTCGGGCCCGCGGGTCGGCTCGGCTATCTCAACGTTCAACAACTCGGAGACAACAGCTGGCAGCTTGGTTCGCAACTAGCTCGCGTCGAACGCGACGGCACCGTCTCGGCGGCCACGGCGGCGTTCGGCGGCGCTTACGCTCGTTCGCGTGCCGATACCCGGCTGGTTGGTCGTGGCGCGCATGGCGAACTGCTCGCCGTCTACTTCGGCGAACGTGATCAAACTCTGGATTTCCGCACCTACCAAGACCACGTTGCCCCCGATACCACTTCCAACCTGCTTTACAAGGGGGTCGTGGCGGGCCGGGCCCGGAGCATCTACACCGGTCTGATCCGGGTCCGCCCCGATGCGCGCGGCACGAACGCCTTCCAGACCAACCGCAATCTCAAGCTGAGCGACGAAGCATGGGCCGAGTCGGTGCCCAACCTCGAGATCGAGAACAACGACGTCAAGTGTTCGCACGCCTCAACCGTGAGCCCGGTGGACGAGGATCAGCGCTTCTACCTCGAGAGCCGCGGCGTGCCCACCGACGAAGCCGAGCGACTCGTTGTTGCTGGCTTCCTCGACGAAGTACTTCAGTCGGCCCCGACCGCCTCGGCCGTTCCGGCCCTGCGCACCGCGGTGGCAGCCAAACTGGCGCGCCAACGCGACCTCGAACGTAGCGTCGACGAGGCCATGGCATGAGCATCGAGCATGTCGTGGGCGCGTGGTCCGATGTGGCCGACGGCGAAGCGAAACGGGTCGTTGTCGACGGCCGGGCAATTGCCCTGGTCCGAATCGACGACGACATCTACGCCCTCGACGACATCTGCAGCCACGCCGAAGTGTCGCTTTCTGACGGTTTCGTAGAAGCCGACGATTGCGCCATCGAATGTCCCCGCCACGGCGCCCAATTCGACCTGCGGACCGGCGAGCCGCTCACGCTTCCTGCGGTTCGGCCCGTCGACGCGTTCGATGTCGCGGTCGTGGACGGCAACGTCGTTATCACTATCACCGAGTCAGAGGAGCAGTCATGAGCGAGCTCGTAATCGAGGGACTCCGGGCATCGGTCGATGGTCAGGAGATTCTCAAAGGCGTTGACTTGGTGGTCCGTTCCGGCGAGGTCCATGCGGTCATGGGGCCCAACGGGTCCGGTAAATCGACGTTGTCGCACGTTATTGCCGGCCGTCCGGGTTACGAAGTCCTGGGCGGCTCAGTTCGTATCGACGGGGTCGAATTGCTGGGTCAGCCAACGTGGAAGAGGGCCGAGGCCGGCTTGTTCTTGGCCATGCAGTACCCCACCGAGGTCCCCGGGGTTGTGCTGCGCGACCTCCTCACCGCCTCTACCCGTACCCCCGACGATCCGGCCGAGATCAACGATCGCATGCTTGCCGAGGCGGCACGAATCGGCTTCGACGAGCGGTTCCTCGAGCGTCCCCTCAACGTGGACTTGTCAGGCGGCGAGAAGAAGCGCAACGAAACGCTGCAACTCGGTGTTCTTCGCCCGGCCTTTGCCATCCTCGACGAGCTCGACTCGGGGCTTGATGTCGACGCGCTCAGGATGGTGAGCGCTCGCATCGAGCAGGCCACCAAGGAAGACGACCTTGGTGTTTTGGCGATCACCCACTACAGCCGGTTGTTCGACGAACTCAAGCCCGACACCGTTCACGTGTTTGCCAGTGGCCGTATCCAATTAAGCGGCGGCCCCGAGCTGGCCACCGAGTTGGAAGACACCGGCTACGAACGCTGGGTCACGGTTCCGGCCGAAGCCAAGCGATCGCCGCTTGCTGACGTGGACCCGTTCGCCGACCCGTTCGCCTGAGGGCTACAAGGCGTCGGTGACGTCAGACGCAGTGGTTGTTGGCGCAAGCTCAGAATCGAACGTTCCGCCGATCATCGCGTAGAGCACGATTGGCATCGAGTACTGGTAGAGGCTTAGGAAGAATTGCACCACCACGTTGATCGCTAGGATCACGATCAGGGCCCCGATTCCACGCATGCCTGCGGCCGCGCCACCGGAGAACGTTTGTAACACGCCGCCTGCCAGGATCACGACAATGTTGAACACGAGTATTCGGCCGGCCAGGAACCACCACTTGCCCGCTACCACTTCCTTCAGGGTCGTGAACGAACCGGGCTGGTCTGGCCCGGCGGCGACGACAACCCCGCTTATGGTCATGTAGGTCCAGAGCCAGATCGCAGCCACGCCGAGCACCGGTATGGCGATAACGAGTAGGTCCGGGCCCAGCGCGCCGATCACTCCCAAGGTCACGACTACGGCAATTCCTGACAACGCAGCCATGACGAAGAAGAACAGGGCTCGTGGCATCCGACGAAATCCGCCCCGCAGCGCGTCGCCTATCGACAACGCGACATCGTTGTGGCGGGCGACGGCAAGGCGCGTCCAACCGAGAAATCCCACCATCGCCGCGACCATTCCCATCAACCAGAGAATGACGAGCGCGGCGATAACCGCTGGCGAAGACGACCCCAACAGCAACAAGAGCGAGGCCGCAAAGATCGCACCTACGGTGATTGCCCAAATCGCGCCCATTGCCAGCGATGGCAGCAGCATCTTGCGTGCTAGCGCGAAGGTGCCGGTGAAGATATCGCCGAGGTCGGTCGACTGCGGCGGCGCTACCTGTTTGGGCCGCCGATCGTTGGCCCAGGCCCGGCCGTCCCAGTAGCGCAGCATCGTGGGGTCTTCGGGGTCGTCGTACCAGTCCGCCAGTGGAAGTGTCATGACGGCAACACTACCCGGTTGGGCGGCGCGGTTGAGCCGGCCGTGCCAACTAGCGCGGCCACTGCGATGATGGCCAGCTGCAACCGGCGATCGGCACGGTCCAGCGATGGGAATCGCCGGAACCACAGTTGCATCAGTCGCAGTTCTTGCCTCGCAGTTCTTGCCTCGCTGTTTGCCGCATCGCCGGCGTTGGGAACCTCAAACGTGAACGACGGCGCGGTAGATGATTTATCGCTTCCCGAATGGTCTCCGGTCGCGTTCCATCATTCGCCGAGTCCGCGCCCTCGCCCGCTGAACATGTCGTTGTCGCGGTGGTTGTGCCATCTCGAAGCGCTCCAGAGGGGCGACAAATGGCCATGGATGAGGCCGGCGAACCCTTCGACGCGGCCGATCCGGCATTTGATAGTGTCGGCGACGCTCTGCCGCGGCTTCCGGCTTGGGCCGCGTGGGGTGAGACGTGGGCTCCCGACGCCGTCGAGATCGACGGTGAATGGCTGTTGTATTTTGCGGCGCTCTTTGGAGACTCCGGACTTCATTGCATTGGTAACGCCAGTTCGAGCACGCCTACTGGGCCGTTTGTCCCGTTCGAGGAGCCTCTCGTCTGCGATCTTGACGCGGGTGGGAACATCGACCCGTCGGTGTTCGTCGACTCGGTCGGCGACGCCTACCTTCTGTGGAAGATCGATGCCAACGCGATCGGTGGAGACAGCAGTTTGTGATCCCAGCGGCTTACATCAGATGGTGCTGGGCTGGTTGGTGAGGCCTGGAGTTGCTGCGCTACTAGGGGGGTGTTCATGGCCGCTCATAGAGCAACCAGAAATGCTCGCCTACGGAGGGTTGATTCACTTGTTCTATTCGGCCGGTTGGTACAACACCGCCGACTACCAAGTTGGCCACGCCATTTGTGGGAGCCTGGCCGTGCGAACGAACCACGACTGAGGGCGGTTGGATGGTCAGCTCGGTGGGGATCGAAGGTCCCGGCGCGCTATCAATCGAGCCGTTCGAGGACGGATTCGTTGGGGCCTATCACGGCTGGACCAACGGCGTGGGATCTGACAACACGCAGTTCCGGTCGCTGATCGTCGGGGCGTTGAGTCTGGACGGCGGTCGACCGGCGATCGCCGTCGGGTTGCCGCCTGTAGAATCCCGTCGTGTCTGGTGAGCCAACTGAACTGGGGGAAACCGGGTTCGAAGATTTTACCGATCCGGTTGACGGGACTCGGTGGCGCGTTGATGTGGAGTTTTTGTCGTCGCGGTGGAAATGTACTTGGGGTGATGGGTGCCAGGGGATCCTCGATCATCCTGCGCCCGAACTGCAACAAGGTTGCTGCTCGGTCGGCGTCGAACTTTTTGACGAGGACGAATCGATGATGATTGCGGCGTTGGCGGCAACGATCGATGCCGAACGATTCCAGCACGCCGATATTGCTGCGGTGAGCGGCGTTTTCCGTGACGAGAAACGTGATCACACGGCCCTTGTCGATGGTGCTTGCATCTTCTTGAACCGACCGGGTTTTGCCGGCGGTGGGGGTTGTGCGTTGCACCTGCAAGCAGTGCACGATGGTGACCGTCCAGTCGATTCCAAGCCGACGGTTTGTTGGCAGTTGCCGTTGTGGGTCGAAACTGCCGATGACGGAGCGCGGGTGATGCGCCGGTGGAGCCGCAAGGATTGGGGCGAAGATGCCGACATGGCGTGGTGTTGCACCGAAGTGGACGACACCCAAGTCGGCGACGAACCGACCGCTGATTACCTGAGCGACGAGCTGACGGCGATTGTTGGACCGGAGGTCAGTGTGGCGATTCGGGAGCGGTGTCGTTGGGGTCGGAGTTGATCAGCACCGGGTCGATTTCGGCTCCGGTGAGTCGATAGAGCTCGGCGTTGCCGGCCGCGCTGATCGTACTTTGAATCGATTGGTTGATTACCGAAACAACAATGTAAGCGGCGACGCTGAAGTAGATCGTGACGTTTCCAACGACGGCGGGCCCGATACCGGCCACTATTAGAACCAGCATCAAGACGAGCCATCTCCTGAACACCCACCACCACCGGCCTCGCATCGCGGTAACGGCGATCGGTATTGGTTTTGCGTCGGCCGGGGCAGCGGCAAGGGCCGTGCCGAAGATCGAGGCAAACGGGAGAAGCCAAACGCCCAGCGCGATCAGCGCTGGGATGCCGAGCACCAAAAGGGCGGGTACCAGTGCACCTATCAAGAACACGACGAATGTGACAACCACCCAAGCAACCACGACCATCAAGCCGTAGGCGATGGTGCGTGGGGTTCGTTTGACTGCTGCTTGGATTGCTTCGCTCGGCGACAGCTCGACGCCGTTGTTGGCGCCGACGTAGAGCCGGCTGAGAGCCAAGCTGATTACGACGGTAACCAGCAGCGAGATGGCTGCTCCAATGGCAATTTGCCACGCTGCGGAACTGGGAAGGTGGACATCGATACTGTCTAAGAATTCTTTGTCGGCCCCGGTTGTTGGGTCGAAGCCCGGTTCGAGGAAACGTTCGATGATCTCGACCAGGCGCCCGAAGAAGACCCGGTCGAGGCCACGGTACAGCAACCACCCGCCGACGAGTTGTGCGAAAACCAACGGCAGCGCCAAAACGACGGCTTCGCGCCAGCGCGACGCCGCAAGGCGAAAGGTGTTGGCAAACATCGACCACGCCGAGCTAGATGCCGCACCGGGAGTGCGAGGAACCACTTTGGGAGCGTGATGTTCGGTCCACTGATCACCATCCCAGTAGCGATACTGGAGCGGGTCTTCGGGGTCGTCGTACCAGTCGGCGGTTGGCTTGGTCACGGCGTGAGCGTAGACGACTGGGCTTCGTCGAGGGCTTGGGCCAGCGTGTTCCAGCTCAGGGTTGCGCATTTGATACGCACCGGGAACTTCACTACCCCTTTGAGCGCTTCGAGATCGCCGAGCTTGACGTCGTCGGCATCGTCCACTGCGGCGTCGATGCCCATCTCGGACTCGGACCCATCGCCGCCAATCGAACCTTCGTGGATCGACATCAGCCCTTTGAACGCGCTGATAAGTCGGCGAGCGTCGCTGACGGTTTTGCCTTTGATGGCAGCGGACATCATCGAAGCCGACGACTGGCTGATGGAGCAGCCCTGGCCGCCGATCGCCACGTCGACGATGGTGCCTTTGGCGTCGACGTCGATGTAGACCACGATTTCATCCCCGCACAGCGGATTGAAGCCTTCGGCTCTGACGGCGGGAGGGGTCTCCAGCTCGCCGCGGTTGCGTGGCGAGCGGTAGTGATCGAGGATGACTTCTCGGTAGAGGTCGTCGAGTCCGGGCATGGTCGAGATCCTAGAAGCTGAAGATGTCGCTGCTTGCTTCGAGAGCATCGCCAAGCGCATCAATGTCGGATTCGTCGTTGTAGACGTAGAGCGAGGCCCGACTGGTAGCGGGCACGCCGAGCCTGGTGAGCAGCGGCTTGGCGCAGTGGTGGCCGGCCCGGACGCAGATGCCGGCTTGGTCGAGCACTTGGGCCACATCGTGGGGATGCACGTTGTCGTAAACAAACGACAGGACACCGCCGCGCTCGGCCGGTTCGGACGGGCCGTGGATGGTGATCTTGTCACCGTAACGATCGTTGAGGGTGCGAAGGGCGTAGGCGGTGAGTTCGACTTCGTGGCGGCGCACGTTGTCCATCCCGAGCGTGGTGAGGTAGTCGATGGCGGCGCCGAGCCCGGCGGCCTCGGCGACCATTGGTGTACCGGCCTCGAATTTCCAGGGGATGTCGTTGGTGGTGAAACCCTCTTTGGTGACGTTGAGAATCATTTCTCCGCCCCCGAGAAATGGAGGCATGGCGTCGAGCAGTTCGGCCTTGGCCCAAAGCACACCGATGCCCATTGGTCCGAGCATCTTGTGGCCGGTGAAGACCAAGAAATCGGCTCCCAGGGCCTGGACGTCGGTGGCGACGTGGGGTACGTACTGGCTGGCATCGACGGCGATGAGCGCGCCGTGAGCATGGGCGGCTTCGGCGAGGCGACCGATCAGGTTGATTGTGCCAAGCACGTTGGACATGGCGGTGACGCTCAGCAGCTTGGCGCCATCGAGGAGTTGGTCGAGGGTTGTGAGGTCGAGGTGGCCGTCATCGCCGACGGGAATCCAGCGCAGCTCGAATCCCTTTTCGGCCGCCAGCATGTGCCATGGGACGATGTTGGCGTGGTGCTCCATTTCGGAGATGACGACGGCGTCGCCCGGTCCAAGATTGGCGCCGCCCCACGAACGGGCCAGCAGGTTCATGGACTCGGTGGCATTCTTGGTGAAGACCACTTCGTTGCTGGCGGCCGCGTTGATGAAGGTGGCGACTTTGGCGCGAGCGTCTTCGATAGCCGCGGTGGCTCGGACGGCCAGGTCGTAGGAACCACGGTGAACGTTGGCGTTGGTGGTTTCGTAGTAAGCCGACATGGCGTCGATGACCGCCTGTGGCTTTTGAGATGTGTTGCCCGAGTCGAGATAGATCAGGGGTTTGCCGTGCACGGTCTGTCGCAGCAGCGGGAAGTCGCTTTTGATGTCGGCGGGCAACGTCATGGTCAAATCCCGAACCGCTCGTAACCTTCGCGCTCGAGACGTTCGGAGAGCTCGGGTCCGCCGGACTCGACCACTTGACCATCGATCAAAACGTGCACTCGGTCGGGCTTGAGTTCGGTCAACAACCGCTGGTAATGGGTGATGGCGAGCACGCCGAGTTCGGAGCGATCCAGGCGAACCTCTTGGACGCCAGTGGCGACGACACGCAGAGCGTCGATGTCGAGGCCCGAGTCGGTTTCGTCGAGGACGGCCATCTCTGGTTCGAGAATGGCCATCTGCAGGATCTCGTTGCGTTTCTTCTCGCCGCCAGAAAAACCTTCGTTGAGGTAACGGTCGGCGAACGTCGGGTCCATCTCGAGGCGTTCCATCCACTCCATGATGGAGAGGCGAAGTTCGAGCACTGAGAGGTCGATTCCCTTGCGCGCCGAGAGGGCTTGGCGTAAGAAGTTGATCACCGAAACCCCCGGGATTTCCTGGGGGTACTGAAAGGCCAGGAACATGCCGGCCTTGCCGCGGACATCGGCGGGCCATTCGGTGATGTCTTCGCCCTTGAACGAGATGCTGCCGGCGGTGACTTCGTATTCGGGACTGCCGAGAAGCACGTTGGCGAGCGTTGATTTGCCCGAGCCGTTGGGTCCCATCAGGGCATGGACTTCGCCGGCCCCCACTGTGAGATCGACACCCTTCAGGATCTCGATTTCTCCCTCGGCAGTGGCGGCGTGGAGGCCTTTTATCTCGAACAGCGGAGCGGACATGGCAGAAAGTCTACGGCCGTGTTTTGGATTAACACTGCCCGCGTAGGGTAAATCAAAGCCCCGAACCTGTCGGCTCGACTCGAGGATGGTGGCCCGATGCGACGAGCGCGGTTCTCAGCAGCCGACGCGACCGTCAGCCATTTCGCGGATCAAGTCGGCGTGACCGTTGTGGCGGGCGTACTCCTCGATCATGTGCACGTAGATCCATCGCAGCGAACAGGGTTCGCCGCGGCGCAGACCAGTGTCGTCGAGTTCTCGCACAGACGCGGCGCGGCGGCTGGCCTCGCACTCGGCCTGCCAGATATCGAGGTCGGTTTGCCAAACCGCCGTGTCCAGGGGTACCAATTCGCTGTCGTGCCCTTCGCCGTATATGGGCGGTGAATCAGACTCGCCTCCAAGGACTCGTCTGAACCAGTTCCGCTCTACTTCGGCCATATGACGGACAAGTCCGTGCAGCGACAGCTTCGAAGTAGCAACCGGGCGAGCCTTGCGCGCCGTGTCGTCAAGGCCCTCGCACTTCAGCAGCAGAGTCGTGCGGTGATACTCGAGCCAGCCTTCCAGCATCGCCCGCTCGGACAGAACGAACGCCGGATCTTCTCGCCGCGGATCCTCCAGATCTTCAACCATGCAACCATCGTTTCACACACTGGAGCGGACCACCCCGGCAAGCAGCGCTGGTCTCCAGAGCGTCAAGGTCAGCTTTCGTGGCTGCTAGCTGCGGTGAGCGGCCAGGGGCGGGTGCGTTCCCAGATGAGGCCGAGTTCGAGAAGGAGATCTTCGCGGTGGTGCGGCGCCATAACTTGCATGCCGACGGGGAGGCCGTCGCTGGCCTGGCCGGCTGGCAACGAGATGGCCGGGTTGCCGAAGATGTTGGCCGGCGCGGTCAGGGCGCCGTTGTTGGTGCTACGAGCGTCGCGTCCTTCGAAGGTGTCGGGCAGGCGGCCGTCGGCGGAGAACGCGGTGGCCGGGTTGGTCGCGGTGATGATGATGTCGGCTTCGCCGAACATGGCCGCCATGGCCAGGTTGAGATCGACCCGGCGGCTCTCAGCGGTCGCCATCGTGTCGATGTTGAGATGTTTCTCAGACGCCTGGTGGCCGGCGCGGGCAATGCTGGTGAGGTCGTCGGCGCAGTCGGGCCAACGGTCGCCGAGGGAACGGCGCAGTCCGATCGAGCCGGTGAGCCCCCAAGTGCCCATGATGCGAGGCAGGTGAAGGTCTATCTCGACTTGTTGCATGCCTGCCGCGGCCACCAACTCTTGGGCCGCCGCGACAACGAGCTCTTCGGTTTCGGCTCCAACGGTGGCGCAACCAAGATCAGCAACGATCGCCACTCGCCGCGAACGGACCTCGTCCGCGTGGGTACCGAGGCCCGCTTCGTAACCTTCTACGCGAGCCAGCGACTTGGGGTCTCGCAGATCGAAGCCGTTGGTGACATCCAGATAGCGCGCCGAATCCCTCACGCTGCGACATACGGTTCCCTCGACCGAGGTGGCGTTGCCGAGGATGATCCCCGGTCCACGCGGGATGCGGCCAAACGTCGACTTGAGTCCGACCAAGCCGCAGAAACCGGCCGGGATGCGAATCGAGCCGCCTCCGTCGCTTCCGGTCGCAAGCGCAAACAGTCCGCCGGCCACCCCCGCCGCCGATCCGCCCGAACTACCTCCGGGGGTGCGATCGAGGTTCCACGGGTTACGGGTGGCGCCGTGAAGTTTGGTGAACGTCTGGTTCGTGCCGCCGAACTCGCTCGACGTCGTCTGGACCGCGGCGACCGCTCCGGCGGCCCTCAGCCGTTCTACCGAAACCGAGTCGCTCGCGAAGACTTTGTCGGCCAGCGCGACCGATGCTTGGGTCGCGGGCCAACCGGCGACCGCCAGCAACTCCTTCACTGCTAGCGGAACACCGCCAAAGGGCAGGTTGATGTCGGCGTTGGAGGCGGCTGTTCGCGCCGCGTCGGCGTCGATGTGGCAAACCGCGTTGAGTTCGCTGGTCTCGACCGCGGCGAGGGTGGCTTCGAGTTCTTCGAGCGGTGAGCGCTCTCCAGATCGAAAGGCCTCAACGAGGCTGACAGTGTCTCCGGTCCAGGGGGTGTCGGTCATGGCTGGACCGTAGTCGGGTCACGCAGTGGAGTGCAGATCCTGCTTCCACGCCCGGAAGCGGGCGTGGCGTTCGCCGGACGGACCAAGTCCGTCGCCCGTGCCGTCGGAAAAGAGACGAAACGTTTCGATTCGGGCTAGATCATCGCAGTGAATGGCGACGTAGCGGGCGTCGGCTCCTCGTGCCGGGCCGGCGCGCCACAAAAGCCAGGGACCCAGTCGCCGCTTGTAGGCAATGCGGGGGCCGCCGATGTCGTCACCCGCACGAAGAAGTTTGGGAGGGGCTTCGATCCACGCCTCGGCGGAGATGTTGCGGTCTCGAACGGGGGTTGGTGGCAGGTCCACGGTGTGGATCGGGGTGTCGTCGAATGGCCGCTGGTCGGCGGGGAGCGCAGTCGTCACCCCGAGAGTCTGCCGCGACTTCTGCGCCGAAGGTCCGGTTAGGTGATAACCGGTGTGACCAGTTCCATGTCGAGCGCAACCGCGGCGGGGATCTGGCGGGCATCGAGAGTTGCCAACGCGACCGGACGAGGTAGGCGATCGAGCGCCGCGAGATGCACCGCGTCGACGGTACGCAGGCCGTAAAGCGTGCCCAGTTCGACGGCCCGCGCCAGGCCGCGACTGTCGACTGGAACCACCACCATTGCGTCGATGTCGGAGCGCGCCGCTGCGGTGAACTCGGCGGCCGTGCGAGGATTGGGAGCCAGCCGATGCAACGCCATCAGCAATTCGGCGCGTGCTAGATCGCAGATCGCCCAAGTTTCGGCCTCGGCCATGGCCGCGTTGACCGCCGCCGAGTGCGGGCCGCCGGTGTAACGCTGCACAAGGGCGCTGGGATCGAGAGCGAGGATCATCGACGTCGCGGTGGGTCGCCCCGGAGTTCGGCCAGCGCTTGGTCGGCGTTGACATCGATCGGAAGAAGGGGCAGGTCGGTCGGAGATTGGGGATGGTCGGGGCGTAACGCAAGGCGAATGAGTCCCGCGGCTGCGAGGTCGTCGAGGTCGGGCCGCCCGGCCGGCGAAATCGGCGCGAGTTGAGCAGCGGGACGGCCGTCGACAGTGAGGATGACTCGATCGCCGGCCTCGGCTCGTCGCACATGAGTAGCCAGATCGGCTCGGAGATCGCGGATCCCGAGGTGGGTGACAGGTCCATTCATAGCGAGAGTGTACACCACCGTACACATCGCGATTTGGAGGGCTGATTCTTGGTCCCTACGATGCCTCGCATGAACTTTGCATTCTCCGAAGAGCAGGACCAGCTCCGCGAATTCGTTCGCAGCTTCCTTGCCGACAAGTCCTCCGAAGCAGCCGTGCGCGAGCAGATGGAAACCGACGACGGCTACGACGAAGCGGTTTGGAACCAGATGGCCGAACAGATGGGCCTCCAAGCCCTTGCCATCCCCGAAGAGTACGGGGGCCAAGGATTTGGGTTCATCGAACAAGTTGTTGTGCTCGAAGAAATGGGTCGCGCTCTGTTGTGCGCCCCGTACTTCTCCTCCTGTGTGCTGGCGGCCAACGCGTTGCTGCAAAGTGGCGACGAAGCCGCCAAGAACGCTCACCTCCCAGGCATCGCGGCCGGCGAAACCCGGGCGGCTCTGGCCTTTACCGAAGAAAGCGGCCGTTGGGACGAGGCCGGCATCACGATGCAGGCCACCAACGACGGCGGGTGGTCGCTCACCGGCACCAAGAGCTTCGTGCTCGACGGCGCGTCAGCCAACCTCATCTTGGTGGCCGCTCGTAGCGACGCCGGCGTATCGCTGTTCAGCGTCGACGCCGATGCCGCCGGGCTATCGCGCACTGCACTGTCGACCATGGACCAGACCCGCAAGCAAGCCAAGCTCGAGTTCTCGTCCACTCCAGCCACGCTGATTGGCACTGATGGAGCCGGTTGGGACACCATGCAAACGGTGCTCGACCTAGCTGCGGTGGCCCTGGCTGCCGAGCAGGTTGGGGGCGCTCAGATGTGCCTCGACATGTCGGTCGAATACGCCAAGGTTCGTGTCCAGTTCGGCCGCCCGATCGGCTCGTTCCAAGCCATCAAACACAAGTGCGCCGACATGTTGCTCGAGGTCGAATCGGCCAAGTCGGCGGCGTACTACGCCGGTTGGTGCGCTTCAGAAATGAACGACGAATTGCCCCAGGTCGCGTCGTTGGCCAAGAGCTACTGCTCCGAGGCGTACTTCCACGCGTCGGCCGAGAACATCCAGATCCACGGTGGTATCGGCTTCACATGGGAACACCCCGCTCACCTCTACTTCAAGAGGGCCAAGAGCTCCGAGTTGCTGTTTGGTGACCCCACCTATCACCGCGAGTTGCTCGCTCAGCGCATCGGACTCTGAGCCGTAGCCGTCGGCCCGGTCCCACTGCCATAGACTTTGCTCATGGGATGGGTCTTTCTCGGCATCGGCGCGCTGGTTGTGCTGGTGATTGCTTTTGTCGCACTCGGACGTTCGGTAGGCCAACTGGCCACCGAACGTCCTCCGGCGGTGTACGAACTTCCGGCCGCGGTGCAATGGATCGCTCAGCGCTTGCCGGAAGAAGTCACGGCCCGACTCAGCTACGACGATCTCAGCCGAGTTCTGGGCTGGCACCTCGACTGGTTCACCGAGGCCGGAGTCGCATCGCGGTACGGCGAGGAGATCGGCGGCACCGACATTGTTCACGAGGGCGCCGTCGCGGTCGAAGAGGCGGCGGTCGATGCGGTTGTTGCCCGCTCCATTGCCGAAGCTCGCCGAGGCCAAGAAATCGAACCCGTCGACATCGTTTGTGTGCTCGATTTGCAAATGCAATACCTCACCAAGATCGGCGCGGTGGGCACCGAAGCCACGCCTCCGCAATAACGCAATCAGAAACCGGCTGCGCTGAGGTGCAGATTTGTGGTTGACTGGTTGTACCAAGAGAGAGGAGGTGGTCCAACTGTTTGGTAAACGATTTGTGACCTTGGAGGTGGCTGGCCGCTAGGCCTCAAGCCGCTGGAAACCTGGCGAATACAAGCCACCCACCCTCGGATCAACACGGACGGGCGTAGTCACACCTGGTTGCTTGCACCATGCAAGCCCGCGGTCCGAGAGTCCAGCAAAAATCAAGCGCAGCCCCGGGGCCTCGGTCCCGGGGCTGCTGCGTTATGGCGCTATGGTTTGGCCCATGCAACGACCGAGCCGCTTCGAACACCGTCGCTTTTTGGGCGACAAGCGCACCCAAACTGTTTACGACCTCGACGACGTTGCCGATGAGAGTGTCGTCCTCGAGTTGGCGGGTACGTCATTTGGACAAACCTTCGGTCCTGACACTTTGGCCGAAGCCCGCAACCGCGGCTACCGGCTCGCCAAGATCTGACGCCTGAGTCGCTCGTGGATCGCCGCTTCGATGTTGACGGAAGTGCGCTCGCGGCCCATCTCGGCCGGCCGGTAGATCTTCATCCCCGCGCCCAGCCAGGTTTGGTAATCGCCCACGGATTTCCCGCCGAGGTCGGTGGCGGCATCAATTCCACGGCCAGTTTCCCCGAGCTCGCCGACCGGGTAGCCACCGAGTTGGGCTGGGCTGCTTTGGCATTTGCCAGTCGCGGCGTGGGCGAGTCCGAGGGAGATTTTTCCTTGGCCGGGTGGTTGCGGGATTTGAACGGGGCGATCGCATATCTCCGCGAGTCGGTCGCGGTCGACGCGATATACCTCGTGGGCTTCGGAACGGGCGGCGCTTTGGCGGTAGAAGCCGCTTCGACGAACCCGTTGGTTAGAGGAGTTGCGGCCGTCGGGGCTCCGGCCGACTTCGAGGACTGGGCCCGTAACCCGCGCAAACTGTTGGTTTTGGCCCGCGAGATGGGCATCATCCGCGACCCCGACTTTCCCCTCTCTTTCGACACGTGGGCCGAAGGAATTCGTGCGGTTAGGGCGGCCAACGCCGCTGAACGATTCGGCTCTCGCGATCTTCTCGTGCTGCACGGCAGCGACGACGAGACCGTCCCGGTCTTCGACGCTCGTGCCGTAGCCGACGCCCACGGTCATGCCGACCTGCGAGTTATCCAGGGCGGTGGCCACCACCTTCGTCACGACCCCCGCGCCATGGCGGTGCTGTTGGGTTGGCTCGAACGTCAACGGGCCGCGCTGCTCGCCGAAGTAAACGAGTAACACAGCCAGTCTTGGTCTAGCCGGTCTTGGTCTAGCCGGTCTTGTATTTGCCGGCCGCTTTCATTGACTTTTTCCAGTCGCGAACCAGCGTCCGTTCGTGCTCACTGCCCATGTCGGCTACCGACCGGGGTTGGTCGTCCCCGAACGGGAAGGCGATGGTTTCCCAACCCGCCGGGCGAAATCCGAAACGTTTGGCGAGCACCGCGAGGAAGATCTTGGCTTTCTCGTCGCCGAACCCGGGCACGTCAAGTAGTCGCTGGTGCACAACTTCGGCGTTTCGGCGGCGACGCCACAGCGCCTCTGCCTCGCCGTCGTAGCGGTCGACTAGGTGTTGACACATGTCTTGGATTCGGCCGGCCATAGATTTTGGGAAGCGGTGCAATGCCGGTTTTTGGCCGACGATCGCCGCGAAGTCGGGCGGAGCGATCGCACAAATCGACGCGGCACCGAGGTCTCCGTCGAGGCGATCGCGGAGGCGAGACGGCCCTTTGAACGCCAACTCGATGGAGATTTGTTGGTCGAGCAGCATCGCCAGCATCAGTGCTAGCGGGTCGGTATTGCACAATCGATCGGCGGCGGGATCACCGGTAACCCAAAGAGTCCCGGCTTTCACGAGCCGACTTTGGATGCCCCGGTGTCGGGGTGCGCCGGATCGGCCCTAGTGGGATCAATCCCGTATTTGGCGATCGCCGCGGCGGCCTCGTCGGCGCTGATTGTGCCGTCCTCGGCCAAAGCGGCAAGCACCGCTACCACAAGGTGTTGGGCGTCGATTTCGAAAAACCGACGTAGGGCCTCGCGGGTGTCGGATCGGCCGAAGCCGTCAGTACCCAGCACGTGTAGGGGTCGGGGAGTCCAGCGTGCGACCTGATCGGGCACCAGCGTCATCCAGTCCGAGACGGCGACCAGCGGGCCTTCGCTGTCGAGCAGCTTCCGGGTGACCGACGGTACGGCTTGCTCTTGGGTCGGGCTCAGACGGTTGCGACGTTCGCAGTCGAGCGCTTCGGAACGCAACCGTTTGTAGGACGTTGCACTCCACAGTTCGGCCGACACGTTGTGGGACTCGGCGAGGATGCTCTGTGCCGCAAATGCTGCTCCAACAGTGGCGCCGGAGAACAAGATCGTTGCCTTGTGAGCTAGCGAATCGGCGTTGGTGGGACCGTCGCTGTACTTGTAGAGACCGCTGATTATGTCGGAGTTCTCGACGTGGTCGGGTCGCGGCGGTTGCTCGTAGTTCTCGTTGTAGAGGCTGATGTAGAAGAAGACGTCTTCGCCGTCGGCCGCCTTGGGCGGATACATGCGCTCGATGCCGTCTTCGATAACCGCTCCCAGTTCGTAGGCAAAGGCGGGGTCGTAGGCCTCGCACGCCGGGACCGAGCTAGCGAGGAGTTGGCTGTGTCCGTCTTGATGCTGCAAGCCTTCGCCCATCAAAGTGGTGCGGCCCGCCGTTGCGCCCATGAGGAAGCCGCGGGTTCGGGCATCGGAGGCGGCCCATATGGAGTCGCCGACGCGTTGGAAACCAAACATCGAGTAGAACGTGTAGAACGGCACCATCGGTACGCCGTTGTTGGCGTAGGACGTGCCGGCGGCGATCCACGACGCCATCGATCCACATTCGGTGATGCCTTCTTCGAGCAGTTGGCCGTCGCTGCTTTCGGTGTAGGACAGCAGCAAGTCGTGGTCGACTGGTTCGTAGAGTTGCCCGCGTGTGGCGTAGATCTTGAACTCGCGAAACAGCGAGTCCATGCCGAAGGTGCGGGCTTCGTCGGGGACGATCGGCACGACGCGTTCACCAAAGGCTTGGTCGCGGAGCAGGTCTCGCAATAGTGACGTGAAGGCCATAGTGGTGCTGACGGCCCGGCCCGATGATCCCTTACGGAGATCGAGGAACGGTCCGTCGGAGGGCGGGCTGATCGGACGCCGGTCTCGGATTAGGCGGCGGGGAATAGCTCCGCCGAGGGCCCGCCGGCGTTGCATCATGTAGGCGTACTCTTCGGATTCGGGGTCGGGTCGGAAATACGGCGGAATGCCATCTTCGAGGGCTTCTTCAGGAATTTCGTCCTGCATATGAAGCCGAACTCGCAGATCGACCATCTGGGCCTTGGTCATCTTCTTGATCTGATGGGTGGCGTTGCGGCCTTCGAATCCTTCGCCCAGCGTCCACCCCTTGACGGTCTTGGCCAAGATGACGGTGGGCTGACCTTTGACTTCGCTCGCGGCCTTGAACGCCGCGTAAACCTTTTGATAGTCGTGGCCACCACGGGGGAGATCCGACAGTTCGTCGTCGGAGAGGTGCTCGACAAGTTTGCGGAGCCGAGGATCGGGCCCGAAGAAGTGCTCGCGGATGTAAGCGCCGTCCTCGACGGCGTAACGCTGGTACTCACCATCGACGGTCGTGGACATTTTGTTGAGGAGTACGCCGTCGACGTCGCGATGTAGGAGTTCGTCCCACTTGGTGCCCCAGATCACCTTGATCACGTTCCAGCCGGCCCCCCGGAACACGCCTTCGAGTTCTTGGATGACTTTGTCGTTGCCGCGCACCGGGCCGTCGAGTCGCTGCAGGTTGCAGTTGATCACCCATTTGAGATTGTCGAGATCAGAGCGACCAGCGAGCGATATGGCGCCGAGGGTTTCTGGTTCGTCGCATTCGCCGTCACCCAGAAACGACCAAATGGTGCTCTGCGACGTGTCTTCAATGCTGCGCTGGTGAAGGTACTTGTTGAACCGGGCGTGGTAGATCGAGTTGATCGGACCAAGCCCCATGGACACGGTGGGGAACTCCCAGAAATTGGGCATGAGTCGAGGGTGGGGATAGCTCGAGAGTCCATTTCCGCCGATTTCTTGACGGAAGTTGTCGAGGTTTTGTTCGGTGAGGCGTCCTTCGAGGAACGCCCGTGCGTATACCCCTGGAGCGGCATGGCCCTGGAAATAGATGTGGTCGCCGGCCAGGCCGTCTTCTTTGCCACGAAAGAAGTGGTTGAACCCGACTTCGTAGAGAGCGGCGCTCGACGCGAACGTCGCGAGGTGCCCCCCGATGCCGTCGGCGGCTTTGTTGGCGCGGATCACCATTGCCGCGGCGTTCCAGCGGATGAAGGCCCGAATCCGGCGTTCTACATGTTCGTTGCCGGGAAAGAACGGCTGTTCTTCGGCAGGAATGGTGTTGATGTAGGGCGTCGATGTGGTTGGCGGGACACCAATACGAAGCTCGTTGGCTCTTTCGAGAAGTTTGGCCACGATGTAACGAGCGCGAGGTGTTCCTTGGGCGGCGACAACCGCGTCGAGAGAGTCGATCCATTCTTTGGTTTCGCTGGGGTCGATGTCGGGGAGTTGACGGGCGAAATGATCGATCATTCCGCCATGGTTATCACTCTGAGGATTGCTTCGGGTGTTCGGGTCCCGATTAGCTCCCCGCCGTCACTTCGCCAAGTGGGTAGGGTCGGCCCGGATGGGTTCGACCGTTGTGTACACCGATGGGGCTTGCCGGGGAAATCCCGGCCCGGGCGGTTGGGGGTGGGTAGTGCCCGACGGGCCGTGGGCCAACGGGTTCGACCCCGACACAACCAACCAGCGCATGGAATTGCAGGCTGCCCTCGATGCGTTGCGGACAATCGACGGCCCAGTCGAGGTGATCTCCGATTCGACCTACGTGGTGAACTGTTTCCGCGACGGTTGGTGGAAGGGTTGGCTCAAACGGGGATGGAAGAATTCCAAGAAGGAGCCGGTCGCCAATCGCGACATCTGGGAGCCGCTCATCGATCTCTACCAAGACCGAGCCGACGAGCTCGAATTCACTTGGGTCAAGGGCCACGCCGGCGACGAATGGAACGACATCGCCGATCGGCTGGCGGTCGAGGCCTCCCACACCGGCGTTGGACGCCATGGGGTTGGCCGACCAACCGATTTGGGTGATCCCGACGACGTTGATTTCGGACCTTCGGTAGCGGTCGGGCCCAAGCCGGGGGCTGACGGGATCTTCTCGTCGGCTTGGAAGCCGGCTGGTAGTGCAGTGGCGGTCGTGGGACTTCAGCCTCCCGAGTTGGGTGGCTACGACTCCAACCCGATCGCCGACGATGTGCGGCGCCGTTTGGCCGAGATTCTGGAGGCCAAACTAGGGCTCGATCCTGATCTTGTTTTGTTGACCGGGCTGCGGCTCGGGGCCGAGACCCTCGCCGCTGAGGCCGCGATCGAGGTCGCAATGCCGTTCGTTGCGGTGTTGCCTTTCCCCGACCCAGAAACCAAGTGGCCTCGTCATGCTCAGCAGCATTTCCACGAATTGCTTCGAAAAGCGGCGGACATTGTTCGTCTCGAACGCAAGGTCCCGGTCGATGCTCGGGGTGCGGGCCAGGCGCTCGACCGTCGCAACGGGTGGCTGCGCAAGGTCGCGACCGAGGCTGTCGTGGTCTGGGACGGTCAAGAACCTCGGGTCAAGAAAACCTTGGCGGCCTTCGAGCGCGATCGGCCCGATGACGTCTGGGTGATCAACGTCTAGTGCGAGCAGCCTCGGGGGAATTGCGCCGCGGCACGACGGGTTTCAACTCCCAGGCGACGAAAGAGGACGAACAATGGCTACAGCAACCTTCAACGGGACCGTGATCGCGTCGAGCGACGACATCGAGATGGTGGAAGGCAACGCTTACTTCCCGATCAGTTCTCTTGATCAAAGCGTGGTTTCGTCTTCGGATCTGCAGACCCGCTGCCCGTGGAAAGGGACCGCCTCGTACTGGAATTTGGAAGTAGACGGTGAGCGAGCCGACAACGCCGCTTGGTACTACCCTGAGGTGTTGCCCGGCGCCGAAGCAGTGAAAGATCGGGTCGCGTTCTATCCCGCCGTCAAAGTGGCTATCGACTAATCGGTCGAACCAAGTATCCGGCGCAAGGCATCGTCGACAAGTTGGTCGCCGAACACGAATCCGTCTTCGGCCAAGACGACGGGCGAAACGTGGGCTCCGCCCTCGAGGAGCGTTTGAGAGAGCTCGCGACCGAGCTTGGCCCACAGGGCGAGTTTGGGTGTTGGGATGGCTGTAGGACGTTTGAGCGCGCCGCCAAGCGCGGCGGTGAACTCGGCGTTGGTGACCGGCGATGGTGCCGTGAGGTTCGCTGGACCCTCGATGTCGGCGTCGAGAAGATGCAAGATGGCCGCAACCTCGTCGGCCAGCGAAATCCAGCTGAACCATTGCTGGCCTGAGCCGATACGGCCACCGAGACCGAGTCGAAAGAACGGCAACTGTTCGGCTAACGCGCCGCGATTCGCGTCGAGAACTATGCCGGTGCGCAAATGGGTGACCCGGGTCGAATCGGTGCTGATGGTGTTGGTGGCAGCCTCCCATGCAATGCACACCTCTGCGGCGAATCCTTGACCCGGAGGACTCTGCTCGGTCAGGCGTTCGTCGCCCCGATTGCCGTAGAAGCCGATGGCCGATCCTGAGAGGAACACCGATGGCGGTTCCCCCGCGCTAGCCACCGCGTCGGCCAACAAAGTGGTGCCCGTGACCCGGCTTTGGAGAATTCGTTGTTTTTGGGCCTTGGTCCAGCGGCGCGAGGCGATGCTTTCTCCAGCAAGGTGCACAACTGCATCTACCGACTCGACTGCGCCTGGATCGAGATCGCCTTTCGACGGGTCCCATCTGAAGTGATCGACGCCGTCCGTTGCTGGACCTCGAAGCAGACGAACTGGTTGGTGGCCATGGCTCGTCAACTGCTCCACCAATTCGGTGCCGACCAGACCGGTCGAACCGCTGACGAGGACTCGCATGATCCCAGCTTTGCATACTCCGGCCCCACGGTGTCAGCGAGCGGTCTACGCTGGGGCCGACGCAGGAGCAGGACATGACCGAAGAGATCATTGACGACACACCCACCAAGCGGGGCGGGCAAGTAAAGCTGCTGGTCGCCGTGATCCTCGGCGCCGGACTGGCCGCTTTCGTCGTGCAAAATACCAATTCCACCCCGGTCACGTGGCTGGTGTTCGACCAAAGCGCGCCGCTGTGGGTAGTGATAGTCACTTCGGCCGCCGCCGGAGCGGTTTTGTCCGAGATCGCCGGATGGCTGTTGCGTCGGCGTCGTCGTAGCTAGCCGTCGACGCCGTAACCCGGGCCGTTAGGCAAATGTGTCTTGGCGTCGCCGGCCGACAACGATCAAAAAGATTCCCAACGCGACGATCGTTACCCCGCCCTGCAAAAGGCGCGACGTGTACGCGGCACCGGTGAACGCCAAACCCTGATCCGGGCTTGTGCCATTTGGGGTCGAGTTGGTGCCATTGGGCGCAGTGGTGGTTGGTCCGGTGCCGTCAACGACTCCCTTCCTGCCGTCGGGACACAATCCGGCGACTGGGTCTGTTCCGCCCGGGCACACCAGTGTGATCAGCGCAGTGCCGGATTGTGGACCACACGTTGCGCGCACGTCCTGGTTTGTGCCCGCTAGAAGCCCGGTTGGGAGTGGCACACCAACGACGGTGTAGAAACCATTGCTGCTGGCGGTGCCCGTAGCGAGAATGCCGGAGACACCGTCGATGGTTATCTCCACCGTGCTGCCGGCTGTGCAATTGCGGCCGAAAACATCGAACGTCGAGTCGATGGGTACCCGCACCGGATCCACGAACACCTGCACGCCGGTACCGCCGTACTGAGCAGACCCAGCATCAGCGAACGCCACGAGCGCGGCCATCGCCAACACGAACGCGGCAATGGCCTGGCTGGGTTTGTGGCTGCGGCGCAGCTGAGGGACTGAGTTCGACATTGATTAGGTGGGCATTGCTCGCGACGCGGTGAAGACCGGTTCTAGCTACTAATCGGCCTCGCCGAGGCTGGATTGAGCACAACCGAGGCAAAGTGCCACACGGCCCAGGACCCTATTCGGGCACCTCGAGCATCAGATCTGACAACAACCGGGTCCCGCTCAAGAGTTGATGTTCGGCGCCGTCGATTGTGACCGTGACGCTGGCGATCTCGTCGTTGACCAGCGGTTGCTGGGCCAGATGTAGAAGGTAGGGACGTTGGTCGAGGCGACCCTCTAGCTGGTAAACCACCACCACGCTTTGCCCTGGCGGCACCTCGATGCTGAGACCCGCGGCCTTGGCCCCAAACGCGGCCTTGTGAGTGACTGGCGTCTCGATGCCGTCAATGGTCGCCGCGACGACGTCGAGACCCGAGTGCAGGTGCACCAACGCCACGTTGGTTCCGAGCGGGTAACCCTGATCGTTGCTGGCCAGCACGGCGTCGGGCAGGCCGCTGCTCGGCGCGTCGTTGCTAAACGTTGCGGTGACGGTGCCAGTTGCGATCCCATCGTTGATCTCGAGCTCATAGTCGAGTTGGCGTTGCAGATACACGTCGATTTTGTTTTGGCCCGAATTCTGATGCACAAGTCCGATGAGGTCGTTTCCGTCGGGACGCGGGAACGAGTTGTCGAGCCCGGTGGCCTCGATGAGCGAGCTTGGCCCGCCGCCGCCGGCCCACCAAACACCGAGGCGGTCAGAGTCGACGAGTGGACCAATGGCGTCGGCGAGCCCTCGTGGGCCAGGTAAACCGCCCGCGGTGAAAGCGTCGAACGTGCCGGTCACGAGGTCGTTGAGGGCCAGAACCCGAGCCAGATCGTTTCCCTCAAAGCGGTTGTACTGATCTACGAGCAAGAACTCGACGACATTGTCAGAAGACAAACGGACATCGCCGGCCTGAACGGGGCCGGTGAGGTTGAGTACGGACTCGAGCACGTAAGGGTCGAGCACGACGACCCCTTCGACCGATAGCCCAGTGGCCTGGCGATATAGGTCGGCGCTTACCGCCGCTACCGACGGTAGGTCCGGCGACAGAGTGACATCTTGAAAGAATCGTTCTGGCGTGTATTCGCCCCAGCGGTCAACGTACTGGGAGGGGCCATGCAGCGTTGCGTTCCGGTCGGCGAGCTGGCGGTTGAGGTCCTCGTTACGGCCCGCGGCAACGATCTCGACCTTGCCGTTGGTGGCCTCGACGACGATGTAGTTGCCGACCAGCCCGCCCAAGCCGCGGGCTTCGGCCGGGGTTGTGGTCAAGACAAGCCAGTCGGCCGGTTCGGTGGATCCGAGCATTGTTGGCAGTTCGCGAGCGGCCAGCGTGGCAGTTTCGGCGGCCGGGATCACCTTGTCGAGTTCGTTGGTGAGCTCGTCAATTCGCGCCGCGAGCGGCTCGACCAGCCAAGGACTCCGGACGTCGAGCATGCGGTCCCTCGCCCGAACCAGAACGTGTTCGGTGCGGCTGGCAACGGGTGCCAAAGTGTCGAGGATGGTCAGGTCGATCTCGCCATCAAGAATACGGATGTCGTCGGCGTTGATCGAGCGGGCCGCGTCGGCCGCCGCGGCCGACAAACTTTCGCCTTCGCTGGCAGCCACCTGGACTGCTCGGACGTGTTGACCAACGATTGGAACCATTCGGGCCGGGAGACTCCAAAACCCGCCGATTTTGTCGCGGGCCCGCGCGAACGATGCCGCGGCTTCGTCCATAGAGTCGGCGGCCGCGGGTTGGTCACCGTTGGACCCTTGGTCAAAGCCGGCACTGGCTGAGATCACCGCGTCGCGTACGTCGCCAAGGGCCAAGATCGCGGCGACGGCAAATACCGACGAAGCAACAAAGGCGAAAGCCAGACCTCCCGAGACGGTTGCGCTGATAATTCGCAACCGTCCGTGGGGGAGTCTGGGTAAGGCCGACAAGACGATGGGGCTTGCACAAATCAGCGCCAGAAGAAACGTTGAGCCCTGAAACGAACCGGCTCCGAGATGGGCGAGAGTGAGCGCCGCGAGGCCACCGGCTACCGCTCCCATCCAGCGGTGGCGAACGGTTGCCAGACCCCAAATGCCGAGCGCAACCACAACCGCAGCAACGAGCTGGAATGTTGTCGTGGGTGCCGCCCAAAGGGCCAGCAGGCCGGTGATGAGCCATGAAATCCGTCGACTTCGACCTCCGGCCAACGAAAGCATTGCCGCGGCGATGGCCAGGTAGATCGCGTCGAGGAAACCGATCCCGGTGGGGGCGGTGTCGCTCATCGTGGCAAACACGGCGCTGAGCGCGGCTATGAGCACGACCGCGTTTCGTTGGTCGCGGGGCGTTCGGCGGTCGCGCCGCGCTGGGGGAAGAGTCGGTTCTATGACTAAGAACCGTACAAAACCTGCCGATAAACGGGGTGGAGGGCGGTCCGGCAAGTTCCGGACTGTTGCGAAGGAGAGGGATCCGAATGACCAAAGATCAGCGGGGTGGGCGCACCGGGCGAGCGATACACATTCCGGGGCCGGCGTTGTTCCTGATCGACGCCGCCGCTTGGACGGTCGGCGTTGCCGCGGCGATGGCGTTTCGCTTCGATCTTCGACTTTCTACGTGGTCGGCTTGGCACCCCGAAGTGATGGCGCTGATTGGCGTGCTCTCGCTCTTGGCCATCGGCACGGTCAAGGGACTGTACGGCGGGCGTTGGCGGCGAGGAAGCCTTGATGAGGGCCTCGCGCTGAGCCAAACGGTTCTGGCCACGGTGCTTGTGGCGGTTGTCGCCAACGAGTTCTTGCCCGGGTCGCGAATCGTGCCAGTTAGCGTTGCGCTCGCCGCTGGTCCTGTGGCGCGGGCAGCGCCCGATTCCTCGAACGCCTGATCATCTTGCACACTGCTCGTCGAGCCAAGCTCGGATCCACACCGGTGCTTATTTTCGGTGCAGGCGACGGTGGCATGCAGGTCGTGACGTCGATGCAAAACGATCGTGCCGGGCGGTTCAATCCAATCGGATTCATCGACGATGATCCCGGCAAGAAAAACCTTCGTTTGAGAGGCGTGCCGGTACTCGGCAATAGGGACCGCCTCCTTACTGTCGCTCAAAGGTCTGGCGTCGAGATGCTCGTGGTTGCCGCGCCGTCGATCTCTAGTAGCGATCTGCGAGACCTTTCCGCCCGTGCTTTGGCTGCTGACATCGCCATCCGAATTGTTCCCCCAGTCACCGAGTTGATCGATGGACACGTGAGCGCCGACGACGTCCGACCGCTCACCGAAGCCGATCTACTTGGCCGTCACCAGATCGACACCGATATCGACGCTATTGCCGACTATGTCAACGGTCGTCGCGTATTGGTTACCGGTGCGGGCGGTTCGATTGGTTCGGAGTTGTGCCGCCAGTTGCACCGCTTCGGCCCTGAAGCGCTCATCATGGTGGATCGTGACGAATCGGCTTTGCATTCGGTTCAGATGGCGATCGAGGGCCGAGCCCTGCTCGACAGCGAACTGCTCGTGGTGGCCGACATCCGCGATCGTGGTCGCATGCGCGAGGTCTTTGATAAACACCGCCCGAACGTCGTGTTTCACACCGCGGCGTTGAAACATCTTCCGCTGCTCGAAATGTATCCCGCCGAGGCCGTCAAGACCAACGTGTACGGCACGTTGAACGTGCTCGAGGCGGCAGCCGGCACCGGTGTCGACCGATTCGTCAATATCAGCACCGACAAAGCCGCCGATCCCACCAGCGTCTTGGGATACACAAAACGCATCGCCGAACAGCTCACGTCGTGGTTCGCGGCTCGCGAAGACGGGGCGTTTCTGAGCGTTCGCTTCGGCAACGTTCTCGGCAGCCGAGGCTCGGTCCTCGGGGCGTTTGAACGCCAAATTGCTGACGGGGGACCGGTTACAGTCACTCACCCCGAAGTCACCCGCTACTTCATGACCGTTACCGAGGCGGTACAGCTCGTCATCCAGGCCGGGGCGGTTGGGCTCGACGGCGAAGCTTTGGTTCTCGACATGGGCGATCCGGTGAAGATCGTCGATGTGGCCAAACGTCTTGTTGCCCAGTCCGATCGACCTACAGAGATTGTGTTCACCGGCCTTCGGCCCGGCGAAAAGATGCACGAAGTCCTGTTGGGTCAGTCCGAGGTTGATGATCGACACGCCCACCCCTTGATCTCTCATTGCCGGGTACCGGCCCAATCGCCGCTCGGTCTCGAGGCGTTGGCGATCGATGACGCTGACGACTTGAAGGTCGCGATGAAGAGTCTTTGTCGCGTCGCCGTCGACTCCGGTGCGGCGCTAAAGATCTGAGCGTGACGTGCAGTGGGCTGCGATTATCCCTGAAGGTCCGCTGCATCCCCATGACTTGATCGCCGGCCTTGTCGCTGGTGTGCTCGCCGGTCTGCTGGCGCGGCGTTTCTCGCGCTGGGGGCCTTGGATAATCGTCGCGGCTGTCGCCGTGACGATCGAGACTCGTTACCCGGGAGTTGCGACTCGCGGGTTTGCCGAGCGACCAAGTCGAGTTTTTGCGAGTTTGGCCTTACCCGTTTCTGGAGTTGTTGGTTTGCTGCTGATTCGCTTCGTGAACTCGGCTCGTGAAGTGATGTTTGTTGCGTTGGTCGCCAACGCCGTTGTTTGGGGGCTGGTTGCCGACACCGAACCGGCCGTCATCGTCGGTGGGGTCGTTGGCGCGGCTCTGCTCTGCGTCGGATCTACCAAGGCCAGTCCAGCCACCGCGGTCTTGGTGACGCTGCCGGCCGCGGCGGCGATCATTGGGTCGGTTGGTCGGCCTTCTCAGCTGGCGCCGGCCCTTGTCGCGGCGGCGGCCGCCGGGATTGTGGTCGTCGCGTTGGTGATGGGGTTCGAGCAACGCAGTCAGCGCGCCGGAACTCCTGTCACGGTCGCGTCCGGCGCGACGTCGTCGACTACTACCGCCCCGGCTCCCACAACCGCGTCTTGACCGATCGTCACTCCAGGAAGCACCACGGCGCCGGTTCCCAAGAAGGCGCCGGATCCAACGGTGACAGCGCCGTTCAACGCCACGCCCGGTGACAGGCTGACGAAATCGCCGACGCGACAGTCGTGCGACACGACCGCTCCACAGTTGAGATGACTGTGAGCGCCGATTCGGACGTTGGTCGTGATTGTCGCACCGGGATAGACCATGACCCCTGGTGATAGCTCGACGTCATCGCCGATTACCGCTGATGGATCCACCAGTTGGGTTCCGCGGCATGCTGGGCCGAGACGATCGGCGATCGAACGACGTATCGATGGTTCGCCGACCGCTATGACGAATTCGCCGCCGGTATCGGCAAAGCTGTCGATCGTCACAGGGATCGAGACCCCGAGTCTTTCGATGATTTCGGCGTCTAGTCGACCGTCGTCGAACAACAAGACGTCGCTCCAACGGCGGTGTACGGCATTCATGCGCCGAGCCACGACCAACGCCTCGCGTCCGTGGCCTCCGGCCCCGAGAATCGCCAAGCTGCTCATCGTGGACCCGGCTCGACCTGAGCGATTGGATCGTCGGTCGCGGTAGCTCCAGACCCTTCACCACCCAGCATTACCCGAGCGGTGCGAAGCAGGATCGACAGGTCGGTTTGTATCGACTGTTCCTCGACATAGGTCAGGTCGAATTCGATGCGTTCGGGCCACGACAGGTCGTTACGACCGTTGACTTGGGCGAGTCCCGTGAGTCCGGGCCGTACTGCTAGTCGACCGGTTTGACGAGGGGTCCACTTATCGACTTGGTAGGCGAGTGTCGGTCGCGGACCCACAATGCTCATCTCGCCGCGCACGACGTTGAGCAATTGAGGTAGCTCATCGAGTGACAACCGGCGTAGCACGCGGCCGACCTTGGTGATGACTGAGGCATCCGGAATGATCGGGTTGTCGCCGTGGGTCATTGTGCGGAACTTCAGGACCTCGAACGCGACTCCGCCCCGGCCGACCCGCTCCTGGCGGAAGATGACGGGGCCCGACGAAGTCAAGCGAACGGCCAACGCGCACACCGCTCCCAAGGCTGTGGCCGGAACGCAGACCAGCACAAGCAGGGCCAGGTCGAGGGCCCGTTTGCCCCGATACGGCCCTGCGGGGGTGGATAGATGAGACATCAACCGGCGGGTCAGATGACCGTTCGCATCCAGTCGATGGTCGACTTGAGTCCGATCTCCAGCGAAGTTGGTTCGACGCTCGGGAACAGTTGGCGGATCGGGCCATCATCGGCTTGGCTATGGGGAACGTCGCCGGCCCGGTTGGGCCCGTGCTCCACCACGAAATCGTTGTCGATCATGGTCCGCATGAGTTCGATCACGGTGAGGAGATCAGTGCGGGTGCCATAGGCCAGGTTCACCGGATCGTCACTCGTGACTTGACGGTTGATTGCATCGACCACCACGCTCGTAAGCGTGTCGATGTAGGTGAAGTCCCGGCTCTGTGTTCCGTCACCTTGCACCGGCACCGGGTGGCCGCGCAGGGCCGCATCAACAAACGCCGGCACGACCGCTGCGTATGCATGGCCCGCGGCCTGCAACGGGCCGAACACGTTGAAGAACCGAAACGACAATGTCGGAAGGTCGTACGAATGGCCGTAGGCCAACGTGTAGGCCTCGGCGGCCAGCTTGCTGGCGGCGTACGGGCTGACGGGCCGAGTTGCCAGTCCGGCGTGCTTCGGCAAGGTGGGATTGGCACCGTAGACCGAGGATGATCCAGCGGTTATTACGTGGCGCAGCCCGTCGAGGCGAGCCGCTTCGAGGACATTGACGGTGCCGGTCGCGTTGGCGACATGGCTCGCGACCGGATCGGTGATCGACCGCGGGACCGACGGTCGGGCCGCAAGATGCACCACCGCATCGGCGGGCCCCACCGCGGCGTTGATAGCGACAGGGTCGAGAATGCTCCCGACGATTAGATCCGCTTCGACTCCATCCAGATTTGACTCAAATCCGGTCGACAGGTCGTCGAACGCGGTTGCTTGATGGCCGGCGAGATGAAGCGCATGGCACAGGTTGGCGCCGATGAACCCGGCGCCACCAGTAACGAGAACGTGCATTTGTTCCTCCGAACGTGTTGCTTTCTCGTCGGCCGTAGAGCGGCGAAAATGAGTCAATCGGCCTACTAGGCGACCAACTCCCAGAAGCGTGGATGGCCCTCGTGCCGATCAGAGCGAAATGCAGCGCGCCGCCCACGACCCGCGCAGCCGACCAACCGACGTGGAAGCCACCCATATCCAACGCTGACGCATGGGGGCTTTGGAAAGCCGCGGAACGGTTTTGATCAACCAAATCCACCGCTTCAACCCCGGAATCCACTGCGGAATTTGGTGACCGTCGTTGAGCACACGTCGAGCAATGAACGGTTGTACGCGCCCCATCGCAACGCCTTGTTTCCACAGCGAACCCGGACCGGACCGGTAGCGGTAGTGCAGTTCGAGGTCGGGCGAAAATGACGGGGTGATGCCGAGCGAAAACGCCCGATAGGCAAAATCGATGTCGTACCCGATGGCTACTTCGGGGTTAAACGGGCCGATCTCAGCAAGCGTTTCTCGGCGGGCGGCGAAGTTTCCTGATGGGATCATTGCGAACACGCCGGCAAACGTTTCGAGCCGGCCGGCCCATGCCGTGCTGCGGCTTTGGGCCAACGCCTCGGGGTTGAGGCGGAACAGTTCGAGCGGTCCGGTGACGAGTGGACTGCCGGACAGCGCATCGATAGCCGCTGCGACCCACCCCGCGCCGACAACGTCGTCGGCGTCGCAGAACGCGAGGTAGCCGCTTCGTGCCGCCTCGATCCCCGTATTGATGGCGTAGGGCGCTCCTTGGCGTGGTTCCTCGAGAACTCGGATCCGATGGTCGGCGTCGGCCATTTTGCGCGAGATTGCCGCGGTTTCATCGGTCGATGCGTTGTCGACCAGGACAATCTCGATCGGTTCGGTGCCAGCGGACTCGAGGACGGCTTCGAGCTGCTCAACGATCGTATCGGCCGCGTTGAAGGCCGGGATAATCACGCTCAGGGCCGGTTCAGGCACGGGCAGCACCGGCGATCAGGTCGGCGACTGCTGCCTCAAACGAGTCGACGATGTGCTGAGGGTCTTGGTCGGTCCGTTGCGACCATTCGAGGGCGGCCTTGCAGCGGCGGTCGTATTCGCCCTGGTCGTCCCAGAGCGAAGAGAACGCGGCGACCCAGTCGTCGATCGGAGCATCAGGAGCGACGAGCAGTCCGCCGTCGCCCATCTGATCTCGCAAACCAGGCTGATCGCTGCTCAGCACCGGAATCGAGTTCGATTGCGCTTCGAGGATCACCCGCGGTCGGTTGTCGATCTGATGAGGGGTGAGAAGAACTTTGGCATCGGCATAGATCTCCGAGGGAGTTGCGGCCGACTGCCGAATTTCGACATTGGGGAGATGATTGGTCCGCCGATGCAGATCAGACCACGCACTAGCGCCCACGTCCCAGGCGGTCTGGAATACAAACGCCACGTCGGGTCGAGCCTCGGCCAACGCCAGAGCAACACCGAGTCCCCTCGACTCGGTTGGGCTGATGAACAAAGCGGTGCATCGAGAAGACGAGGTACGGGTCGGTGCGAGGTCAACCGGCGACGGAATGAAACGGGTCGGGACCCCGCGCTCGTTGGCGGTGGCGGCCACAGATTTGGTGTTGGCGACGGTCATGTCGGCTACGCCGTCGGGATGATCCAGCTGCAACAGGTCGTCTACGCCGCGGAGGTACAGCATTGACGGGATTGCGTGTTCGGCCGCCCAGAATTTGATTTCACGCCACGCCGACCTCGGCATCGTGGTGATGACCGCCGCGTCGAACCCCCGCTCAAGGCCAAGAGCGACGACCGCGCTCTCTGGGGTTGCCGTCAACCCAACCGGACCGAACTCGGACTCGGTCCAACGAGGTTTGCGCCCGATTCGGTGGCGAAACCACCTGATCGGTCGGTCCATAGGTGTGACTTTTAGATGAGTTTCGAGATTCAGCAACCGATGGGCGAGGCGTGCCCGTCGGGGCAGGTAGATATCGGTGGCGATGAACTCGATGTCGTAGCCACGCTTTCGCATCGCTCCCACTAGCTCAAGAGTTGAGCGGTAGGCACCCCCTGCGTTCACCCCACACACAAACAACAGACGGCCAGCCACGCAACGAGGCTAGTGAGACACTGCTTGCTTAGACACTGCTGGCCTAGACAATGCTTGCCTAGACAATGCTTGCCTAGACAATGCTTGCGGGATCGGCGATGCCGTTTTGGCTTCAATCCGTCGACAGCGGGCCGATTGGTGGCCGATGTCATCTGCCGCACTTCGAACCGCCGATGAGACCGTCGACGTCTCGGTGATTATCCCGTGCCACAACGAAGAGCTCAGCATCGGTGACCAACTCGACGCACTCGAAGTCCAAGAATACAACGGCACTTTCGAAGTAATAGTTGTCGACAATCGCAGTACCGACGGCACCGCCGAACTGGTTCAGAGGCGTATGGCGCACTGGCCCGCCCTGCGCATGGTTTCGGCCGGGGACCGAAGCGGAGCCGGCTACGCGCGCAATTCTGGGGCTGCGGTGGCTCGCGGCAAGTATTTGATGTTCTGTGACGGTGACGATGTCGTTATGGCGGGCTGGGTTCAGGCCATGAGCGATGGGTTAGATCACAACGGGCTGGTTGCGGCGCGCATCGAGATTGAGAATTTGAACCCCGCGTGGCTTATCAAAAGTCGCGGCCTGAGCGCGCAACAAAGCGGTCCACCCCGGTTCTACGGCGGGATTGCCTACGCCCCGGCCGGCGCTCACGGGATCCACCGCTCGGTGTTCGACTCGGTTGGTGCCTACAACGAAGACATCTTTGGCGCCGAGGACTTGGAGTATGCGCTGCGAGCGCTTCAACACGGAGTCGACGTAACCGTCGCCGAAGACGCCATTATCCAATATCGCTACCGCAGCACTCCCAACGCTCTGTATCGCCAGGGCCTCAACTACGGGACCTACCGGCCCCTCGTGGCCAAGTGGATGGTCGAGGCCGGTCTGAAACGGCCACCGAGACTCGCCGGTTGGAAGTCGTGGATTGTTCTGTGGCTTAGTCTGCCGACGATCATCACCGCCCACGGACGGGCCCGGTGGGCGTGGATTGCCGGCAACCGCTTCGGACACCTTCGAGGCTCGATCCGTTATCGGACCCTTCTGGTCTGAGCCAGACGGTTAGTTCCAAGGGGTCAGTGGTCGTAGGCGGTGAGGCTGCGGGCGGGGCCGGCTCGGTTGGTGGTTTCGTTGTGCCAGATGGCGGCGGTCAGTGCGAGGATTCGTTGGAGTATGCGCGCGG